>Ga0209309_10000022_pt1 | contig 276115 bp, 222 predicted proteins | sample COGITO_mtgs_1204_2_FD_184807 | JGI IMG/M metagenome (GOLD analysis project Ga0209309, IMG submission 184807) | Pelagic marine microbial communities from North Sea - COGITO_mtgs_120412 (SPAdes) (version 2) | ecosystem: Environmental > Aquatic > Marine > Epipelagic ...
TATACTTTAGTTCAAAAGGTCATAATTCAATGGGTGGGTATGACGTGTTTAAAACAGAATTACTAGAAGATGGTTCATGGAGTGAAGTTACAAACCTGGGGTATCCCGTTAATACAACAGGTGATGATGTGTTTTATTTTCCTTCTGTTGATGGGAAAAGAGCTTATTTTTCTTCATTTAGAGATGAAGGAAAAGGGGAACAGGATATTTACATATTGACTTATGAACCGGGATCTCCAGTGCAGGGAAATGCGCCGGCATTGGCAATATATAAAGGTGTTTCTAAGTATGAAGATGGAAGTGTTATTAAAGACTTACTAATAAGAATTGTGGATGTAAACACTGGCGAAAAGTTTGGTGAATATAGATCAAATGAAGAGTCAGGTAAGTTTCTTTTTGTTCTTGAAGCCGGTAAAACGTATGAAATTAATTATGAATCAAATGATAATATTGTTACAGAAGTTATTCGTGTTGATGAAAACGGTGTTGTTACTAAAATAAAAGAAGTTACTGAGATTGATGGTGTTTTAGTGGTTAGAGATGTAGCCGAAGATGCAATTCTGGATTTAGCAAATACGGATGTTACAGAAACCGATGCAACAAATAGCGATGTTACAGAAACCACCGTAACAAATACAGATGTTACAGAAACTGATGAAACAAATACTGATGCAACAAATACGGATGAAACAAATACGGATGAAACAAATACCGATGCAACAAATAGCGATGTTACAGAAACCACCGTAACAAATACAGATGTTACAGAAACTGATGCAGTGCTTACGCAAACTGAAGTAAATAATACACTAAATACTGGAGATGTATTGTCGATTAATTCGGTAATGTTTGTTTATGATCAGGTTAAACTAATTGAAGCATCACAACCAGAATTAAATAAAATAGTTAGTTATATGAACGAGTATAAAGATGCTAAATTGTTAATTAATGGACATACAGATTCAAGAGGTGAAGCATCTTATAACTACTGGCTGTCAAGCGCTAGAGCTAATAAAATTAGAAATTACTTAAGAAAAGCAGGTGTTAGTTATAGCCGAATGGAAACCCATGGTTATGGTGAGTCTAAACCAATTGCTGATAATCAAAATTCAGATGGTTCTGATAATCCTTCTGGACGGCAGAAAAACAGAAGGGTAGAATTTATTGTAAACAAGTAGTGCTAAGTCATTTATCTGTAAAAAACTACGCGTTAATTGAAGAATTAGAAATTGATTTTTTAAAAGGATTTAGTGTTGTTACTGGTGAAACAGGGTCTGGTAAATCAATAATGCTTGGTGCTCTTGGTCTTATTCTTGGCGAAAGAGCAGATTTAAAAGCTTTAAGAGATCCTAACGTTAAATGTGTTATTGAGGGAACTTTTGAATTGTCTAAAGACTTATTCTTGCCTTTTTTTGTGGAACACGACATCGACTTTGATAGACAATCAATTATCAGGAGAGAAATAACGCCTAGCGGAAAATCTAGGGCCTTTGTAAATGACACTCCAGTAGTTCTTCCAATTTTAAAAAAATTAGGAACATCATTAGTCGATATTCATAGTCAGCACCAAACGCTACTATTAAATAAAAACAGCTTTCAATTTGATGTGTTAGATGCTTCTAGTGAAGCTTCTACTATAAAAGGAGATTATCTACAGGCATTTTATGCGTATAAATCTTTGGCCAACAAATTGAAACATCTTATTGAATCTGAGCGAGAAGCAAATTCTGATAAGGATTTTATCTTATTTCAATTAAAAGATTTTGAAGGATTAGATCTAGAAAGCTTGAGTGAGAGTGACATCGAAGAAGAACTTTCAATACTTTCAAATGCAGAGGAAGTAATTAACCTTTCCAGTCAAGTAGCTTATGAATTAAACGGTAATAACTCAGTTGTTGGAAATTTAATGAGTGTTGAGCAAGCATTACTGAAGCTTTCAGTATATAATAAAGGTTATACAGATTTATTGGATAGAGTAAAAAGTGCTATTATAGAAATTACTGATATTGATGAAGAGGTGTCTAGAAAAGTAGCTTCTATTGATGTTAACGAAAATAGATTGAATGAGCTTACAGAGTTATTTGATATTGTTAACAGACTCCAAAGAAAACATAACGTTACAACTGTAGAAGAGCTAATTAAGGTGAAAGAAGATTTTTCTTTAAGAATATCCGCTGTCACGAATCTATCAGATGAGATTGAGTTACTCAATAATGAATTGAATAAAAGTCTTTTAATTGTTAAAGAAAAAGGGAAGCTTTTATCTGATAAGAGACAGAAGGGAGTTTTTTCCTTGCAAAGTGAGGTGAAAAACTATTTGAGCGAAATGGCAATGCCCCACGCAGAGTTAAAAGTTGAGTTAACTCCAAATGAAAACCCTTCTGAATTCGGACTTGAAAGTATTGAGTTTTTAGTTCGGACGAATAAAGGCTCCAGTTTTGAACCCTTGAAAAAAGTAGTCTCTGGTGGAGAGTTGTCGCGAATTATGTTGGCTGTTAAGTCAATTTTAAGTGCCAGCGGAAATTTACCAACAATAATATTTGATGAGATAGATACTGGTGTAAGTGGTGAAGTAGCTAATAATATGGGGAGTATTATGAAAAAAATGGCCAATCATTTACAAGTGATTAGCATTACTCATTTACCGCAAATCGCGAGTAAAGGAAAGCAGCATTATAAAGTTTTTAAGGAGACTAAAGAAGATACTACTATTACAAGAATCACACAATTAAATAGCGGTGACCGTCTTGTAGAAATTGCACAGATGTTAAGTGGAGAAAACCCATCTCAAGCTGCAATTGATAACGCGAGGGAGTTATTGAATTAGTTGATGGCTTAAATTTACCACCAAACAACAAACATCTTTTCGATATTACCTTTTGAATCTTTAAGCCAGCACAAAGGAGATTTTTCATTATTTAAAAGTTCTGTTATTTCAGGTAAGAAGTCATTAAATTCGATCCAATTGACAATGTTGTGTACGTCAATTATCCAATTTATTTTCGATGGAATATAGAAAGTATGGTCATTGAACTGGTGCAATTGACTTTTCTGGATATAAAATCCTTTTATGCAATCGTTATTTATTTCAGGCAGCAAACTTGGTTTTCTGAGGTAGGGGACAAATAGTTGAGCTTTAAAGTATACCAATTGTATTATCTCAGCGACATCTATATTTATCCTTTTAAGTATCCTAATCGTTTCTTTATGGAATAGGATAGGAAATTGCTTGCTTTTCAACTTCGATAGTTTTTGTACTAAGCTATCTCTTCTATTTGGTCCAATCCATTTATCTAGTTCTTGTTTACCCGAATTTTCATCATACAAATAAAATTTATAGGATATTTCAAGGTGAATTATTTGATTAAAGTGTCTTAGCAAACAATCAAGTTCACCAATAGTAAGTTTATCTTCTATAATTTGAAGGTTTTCATTGATGATTGAAATCGATTTTTGTGAACGAAGTTTCCATGATACGAAACGTTCAACTAATTTCCCTAATCTAATTTTAACCGGGGTTAATTCATTAAATGAGGTAATGTCAGTTGGTGGAATTTCAAATTGATTTAATTCTTCAAATGATTTTAATTCCCATAAAAGCGGAGTGTTTAAGAAACCTTCATATTGAAGTTGAATGTCTGGTTTCTTTTTCATTTTTTGTTTAAATAGTATGTGAATATTGTGCTAAATCAAATATTTATATGATGCGAAATTAAGGATATTTGACATTTTATAAACATAAAGTTTGTTATCTGACTTGATTAAAAATCAGATGTTGATAGAAGTTTTTTAAAAATTAAAATAATGGGATAAGAAAAATTACATTTGAGTTCGTTAATCGTAATGATTATTATTTTATGAAAAAATCAATTTCAAGCAATCAGAAAAATTACATAGTTCCAATATCAATAATTGCAGGATTATTTTTCATTTTTGGTTTTGTAACATGGATAAATGGTTCGTTAATTCCTTTCATGAAATCCATTTGTGAATTGACAGAAACACAAGCGTATTTAGTAGCTTCAGCATCATATATATCTTTTGTTGTAATGGCCCTTCCAGCTTCTTTTCTTTTAAAAAAAATAGGGTACAAGAAAGGCATGTCAATAGGGTTGTTACTAATGTGTGTTGGAGCTTTAGTGTTTATACCAGCAGCAGCCTCTAGAACATATACCTATTTTCTTTCTGGAATATTTATAATGGGGGCAGGTATGACGATTTTACAAACGGCATCAAATCCATACATAACGCTTATCGGACCAAAGGAAAGTGCAGCAAAACGAATTTCGATAATGGGTATTTGTAATAAGGTTGCTGGGATGTTAGGTTCTGCCATATTCGGAGCCTTACTTTTGTCAGGGATAACTGAAACGAAAGAGAAAATAGAACTAGCAACGGAAAGTGAAAAAGGAGTTTTGTTAGATACAATGGCTAATAGTGTTGTAATGCCCTATGTTGTTATGGCAACAATTCTTTTTTTACTTGGAGTACTTATATTAAAAGCTCCTTTACCTGAAATTGAAGTAGAAGAAAATGATGAAGAGGTTAAAGGAAGTACTGCTAAGACAAGTATTTTTCAATTTCCACATTTATGGTTAGGAGTAATTGCTCTTTTCGTATATGTAGGAGCTGAAGTTATTGCAGGAGACACAATTATTAACTATGGTTTGTCTTTGGGGATACCAGCTGAAGAGGCATCATTTTTCACATCATTTACGCTTGGTGCTATGGTAGGGACATATTTATTAGGAGTATTGTTAATTCCTAAAGTAATGAGTCAAGGAACAGCATTGAAAATTAGCGCTGTATTAGGGGTTGTTCTATCGCTAGGTATATTGTTTACTAACGGTTATACATCTGTTTTGTTTGTAGCTTCTTTAGGGATTGCAAATGCACTAGTTTGGCCAGCAATATGGCCATTAGCTTTAGACGGGTTAGGGAAGTTCACAAAAACGGCATCAGCACTTTTAATTATGGCTATTGCTGGTGGAGCGGTTATTCCTCCTTTATACGGATTGTTGGTAGATGGTAAAAAACAAGCTTTGATATTAGAAGGTTTGGATAAGGCTCAGGCTGGCGCACAAGCTTCTACATCCCAATATTGGATACTTATTCCGTGTTATTTTGTTATCTTTTATTTCGCAATGTGGGGGAGGAAAATAGGATTAAAGGAAAATTAATTAATTGCTTTTAACTCCTCTTTGGGTGATTCTTCTTTAATTCGTTTTCGTGAAACTCAACTTTCTTAACCACCTTTTTAAGCCATTCAAAATATAGCTCATCTTTTTCTCTTTGAGGAAGTTGCCATTTAACATCAGACTTTCTAAGCTTTTCCGTTAAGGTATGTATACACATAGCAGCTGAAACGGATATGTTAAAGCTTTCTGTAAAACCATACATGGGGATTTTCATATGAACATCTGCCATTTCCAAAGCTTTGTCCGTTAAGCCTTCTGCTTCTGTGCCAAACATTAAAGCAATTGGTTTGTCTAAGGGAAGTTCATCTAAAAGGATGTCTTCTTCATGCGGAGAGGTCGCAACAATGGTATATCCTTTTTCTTTTAAAGAGTTGATACAATCCACTGTATTGTATGTTTTCTCATTGTACTTCTGCATGGTTAACCATTTGGTAGAGCCTAATGCTACCAAAGGGTTTATGTCATATTCATTTCTATTTTCTATAATATGAATATCCTGAACACCAAAGCAATCACAGCTTCTTAGCACAGCGCTTGCGTTTTGAGATTGAAAAACATCTTCAATAACTACAGTTAAATGCCGAGTCCTGTCATTCAATACCTTTTTGAATAGTTCCTTTTTGTGATCAGAGACCAAGGGTTCTATTCTGTCTTGAAATTCTTTGTCCATAATTACAAATGTAAAATATTAAAGCAAAAAAAAGCCTCATCCAAAAGGAAGAGGCTAATTTTTTTAGAATAAATTCTAACTAGTTTACTTTCCCAGCAAGGTCAGCTCCAGCTTTAAATTTAACTACATTTTTTGCTTTAATTTGGATAGCAGCCCCAGTTTGTGGATTTCTTCCAGTTCTAGCTTTTCTATTAGAGATAGAAAAAGATCCAAATCCTACTAATGCAACTCTGTCATTTTTTTTAAGTGCAGCTCCAACAACAGATACAAATCCGTCAACAGCTCTTTTTGCGTCAGCTTTAGATAATCCTGAATCTCCTGCAATCGCGTCTACTAATTCTTGTTTGTTCATTTTTTAATTTTTTAAATGATTAATAATTAATTCTTGTTGAAACAAATATATGCGTAAACCTAAGCGAGGCAAGGGTTTCGGTAATAAAAACACCTATTTTGTTGATAAGTAGAATGCTTTGTTAATAACCATGGGCTGAAACGCCCTATTTAAGGGCTTTTTGGAGGTTTTCGTCGAATGCTGGGAAATATCAATCTTCTTTAAAGATTCTATCTAGCCCTTTAAACTCGGGTGATTGAATAGAAATTACTTTCATCGGGTTTTTTGAAGAAACATTAACACTGTGCCAAGTGTCTTTTGGAATTACAATTAAGTCACCTTTTTTTACCTTATAAGTGGAGTCAGAAACAGTAAACTCTCCATTACCTTCTATTATATATACATTCTCTACGTGGTTTACGTGCTTATGCATCTTAACCTTTAATTTAACCCATATAGCAAATGTGGTAGATAAACTATCCGTATCTATATTCTGCACATATATGTTGTCATATGCTTCTGTAGGCTCTAAATCATAAATGGATTTAATCGTTTGCGCACTTGCTACATTAAGAAGGAACAAAAATGATAAGGTTATTGATGCTTTCATACTATATACATTTATAGGTGTCGTCTAATTTAACTCCGTTCAAAAAAGATTTAATATCCATACGTTTCTTACCAGCTAATTGAAGTTCTAATACTTGTAGGCTTCCAGAACTACATCCTATCTCTAATAAACCTTTACCGTCAGTTTGAATTGACCCAAGGGGTAAGTTGTTTTCAGTTTTAATTGTTTTAAAGAGCTTAAGGCCTACTTCTTTTCCTTCACTGTCTAATAATGAAGTCCATGCTGCTGGGTAGGGAGATAGTCCTCTAATGTGGTTGTGAACTTCTTGATTTGATTTGTTCCAATCAATTTGACAAGTATCTTTAAAAATTTTGGGAGCTTCTTTAATTCTGTCAGTGATTAATTCAGATTGGAGAGTTCCAATAGCTTTTCCTTGATTTATATTATTAATAGTATGAACTAATAAGTCAGCTCCTTTAAGCATCAAGTTGTCGTGTAAGTCACCTACATTCATGTTTTCAGTAATCTCAATTTCTACCTTATCTATTATATTACCTGTGTCAATTTCCTTTTCTATAAAGAAGGTGGTTGCACCTGTTTTAATATCTCCGTTTATGATTGCCCAATTCAATGGTGCTGCACCTCTATAATCTGGCAACAGAGAGCCATGTAGATTAATCGTTCCTTTTGAAGGCATGCTCCAAATGACTTCTGGTAACATTCTAAAAGCAACTACTGCAAATAGATCTGCTTCTAAAGATTGTAACGATTGAACAAACTCTTCGTCTTTTAATTTCTCTGGTTGGAGTAGTGGTAAATCATTCTCTAAAGCATATTCCTTAACGGCAGAGTAACGAATTTTCTTCCCTCTTCCTGCTGGTTTGTCTGCTACCGTGACAACTCCAACCACTTCATGTACTTTATTAATGGCATCTAAACTTGCGACTGCAAATTCAGGAGTCCCCATAAAAACAACTTTCATACCTTCTTTAATTGTTTTACAAATGTAGGATTAATGAATCAAGGCAGCAAGTCCACCAAGTCATTCACGTTAAAGAATGGGCCTCGTTTAATATTGGATAAAACAACTATAGTTTGTTGTTTAGATGGAACTCTAGCAAAATAGGTTCTAAATCCTTTCCACCAACCGGTATGAAATGGGATTTTACCTTTTACATCATCGTAAGTTAGTCTAAATCCATATCCATAATTCTGTCCATTATTTTTTTGGTCGTTGTGTTCATTAAAAGCTAGTTCCAGTGATTCGTCAGTTAACAAGGTTCCATTGTATAATCCATTATCAAACTTTAGCATATCCTCTACATTCGAGTAAATACCTTTATCTCCAACAGCTCCGTTCAAATAGATGTCAATGCACTTCGTGTAATTCCCGGTATATCCTTTTGCTGGGTTAATCAGTTCATCATCATTATCACGTGTATATAAAACAGTGTTTGTCATTTCACAGGGATCAAAAATATTCGTTTGCAAGTAATCTTTATAAGCGACTCCAGAAACATTTTCAATTATCTGAGCTAACAACATGTAATTTGTATTGCTGTAATAATGATGCGTGTTTGGTGAATAGGCTACTTGTGGTACGATTGCGGCCATAATAGCAACTACATCTGCATTGTGTATGGATTTATGCTTATCTGGCCAAATACTATCTGGTTGGTCACAAAAGTGATCGTACTTGCTCAGTCCAGAACGATGAGAAAGCAATTGATGAATATCTATTCCAGTGTATGGAAAGCTAGGAATATATTTTTCTACAAGGTCTGTTAAGTTGATTTTTCCTTGTTCCGCTAATTGCAGTATAGCAACAGCAGTAAAAGGCTTTGAAGCAGAAGCTAGATTGAAAGTGCTCTCGATAGTTAATGAATCTTTCTTTTTCCAATCTGCAAATCCATAACTCTTTTCAAAGATGATTCTTCCGCGTTCAGCAAATAGAACAGTTCCGTTAAATGTTGTTGCTTTGAACTTTTTTTCAAAAAAGTTATCTAACTCAAAGGCAAGTGGAACATATAGGCTATCAAAGTAAGCTGTGCTATCGGGGATAATTATTTCAGGTTCAACCGTTTCCACTAGCACTTTCTCTTCTAAAAGCTCACAGTTAAATTGTAATAGTGCAAATGTGAAAGCTATTACCAATAAGCCACTTATTATTATCCATATTTTTTTCATCTTTGCAAAGATATTTATGTGTTTAATCAGATAACAGTGCGTTGAGGAGAGTTCTTAACAATGTAGTTGTTAGGATAATTGAAAGCCCATTGCTTCAGTTTTTTCGCAATAAAGTTTTGTTGTCTAGTTTAACACATTCTGCAGCCTCTTTTACGTCATGTACTCGTAAAATATTTGCTCCATTTCGCAACGCAATAATATTTGCAGCAATAGTTCCATTAAGTGATTCTTGAGAGCTGATTTCAAGTAGTTTATAGATCATTGATTTTCTTGAAACACCTACTAGTATCGGGACGTTAAGTAGCTGAAAGTTATTTAACTTACCTAATATTTCATAGTTATGCTCAAGTGTTTTTCCAAAACCAAATCCAGGGTCAATAATAATATCAATTACTCCTTTTTTTCTAAGCGCATTTATCTTTTCAGAGAAGTAATATGTAATCTCCTGAATAATGTTTGCATAGTTTGGATTATTTTGCATTGTTTCAGGAGTTCCTTGCATGTGCATTATGATGTAAGGAACTTGTTTTTCTGCAACCACAGAAAACATATTTTCATCCAGATCTCCAGCTGAGATATCGTTTATTATTGCTGCGCCTGTTTCAATTGCCTTTTTAGCAACGTTGCTTCGAAAGGTGTCAATTGATATAATAGTATCAGGAAAAGCTATTAAAACAGCTTCAATTACGGGTATTGTTCTATTCAGTTCTTCTTGTTCTGTAACTTCGTCAGCTCCTGGCCTTGAGGAATAACCACCTATGTCGATAACTGTAGCTCCTTCTTCCAAATGTTTTCTTACCTGAGTTATGGCGGTCTCAATAGAGTTGTTTTTCCCTCCATCATAAAAAGAATCAGGTGTTACGTTAATAATTCCCATTACAAAAGGGGAAGAGATGTCAATAAGTTTCCCTTTGCAATTTATCGTTGTTTTATTATTTTTTTGAAGCACATCTCAAAAGTAAAAACATTTATAATGAAAAGGTATCTTTGTTGCTGTAAAAAAATAGGTAAGGCACAATATGAAAGCGTATTTTAAAAATATCATCTGTCAAGCTACAGGAGCTTCTTCGGTATATGAAATGGAAGAAATACAAAGTCTTTGGAGTGGTTATGGAAAAATACTGAGAATTGGTTTAGTTGACTCAAAGTATAAGTCAGTCGTTGTAAAGTATATTCAATCTGGCGAAGTAAGCAGCCACCCCAGAGGTTGGGATACTGATTTTTCTCACCAAAGAAAGGTTAAGTCTTATGAGGTGGAGTCTGAATGGTATTTGAATTGGAGTTCTCGATGCAATGAGTCGTGTAGGGTTCCTAATTGCTTTGCTGTAAAATCATTTGAGAATGAAGTTATAATTGTACTTGAAGATTTAAACGAAACACAATTCTGTGAAACTAGAGTAGCGGTAAGTCCAATAGAAATTCAAGCTTGTTTGACTTGGTTAGCAGGATTTCATGCCCGATTTATGAAGGAGGAACCCCGAAATTTATGGGAACAAGGAACCTATTGGCATTTAAAAACACGCCAAGATGAATTAGCTAAGATGAAGGATTCACCTCTGAAAGAAAACGCATTTTTAATTGATGAAAAATTATATCAAAGTTCTTTCAAAACAATTGTGCATGGTGATGCTAAATTAGCCAATTTTTGTTTTACTAAAGATGGTTGTAGGGCTGTAGCGGTAGACTTTCAGTACGTTGGTGGTGGCTGTGGAATGAAGGATGTAGCTTATTTTTTGGGAAGTTGTTTGACCGAGGAAGAATGTGATAGTCAAGTGCCCGTTTATTTAGATTTTTATTTTAAAGCATTGGCTCAGAATTTAGATAATGATAAATTTTACTTTCAAGATATTGAAAGCGAATGGAGGGAGTTATTTCCGTTTGCTTGGGCAGATTTTCATCGATTTTTAAAAGGATGGAGTCCTTCACATTGGAAAATTAATGATTACAGTGAAAAGGTTACGCGAGAAGTTGTTGAATCACTTTAGTAAAAGTAAAAAGAGCTTTAATTGTCAATAAGTTTCCTTTTATAAATTACAATATTTTCGGATTGAAATACGTACCTTTCATGCCTTAATTAATTGATTGATGATAACAATGATGAATACGTCTCAACAATACGACAACGCATTAGCTAAGTGTAAAGATATTTTCAGTAAAAAAACCACTGATTATGGAACTGCCTGGAGAATTCTGAGAACTAGTTCTTTAACAGATCAGATATTTATCAAAGCGAATAGAATTCGTACAATTCAAGAAAATGGTTTGTCCAAAGTTGACGAAGGAATCGAGCCTGAGTTTATTGGGATTATCAACTATTGCATTATGGCTATAATTCAACTAGAGTTAGGTAATGACGATAGAATGGAGTTGGGCACGGAAGAAACAGTTAATTATTACGAGAGGTTCTCACAAGCTGCTAAATCATTGATGGAGGATAAAAACCATGATTATGGTGAAGCGTGGAGAGATATGCGAATTTCTTCATTGACTGACTTAATTCTAATGAAGATTTTACGCGTTAAACAAATAGAAGATAATAAAGGTAAAACTTTGATATCTGAAGGTATTGATGCCAATTACTACGACATGATTAATTATGCACTTTTTGCACTTATTAAAATTGCAGAAGTAGAGAATAGTTAAGGTTTTGTTAATTGTTACAAACTCTAATGACTTGCCATTAACTTTATTCTAAAATTACAGAAATGGAAAATCTCAGTAAATTATCGAAAATTTCAGGAATAACTTATTTTGTTATAGGAGTTAGCATGCTTGTTTGTTGGCAAGTAGTTGAGCCAGTAAGCGATATGTTTAATAACTTATTTTGGGCTGCTACATTAAGTTTTTTAGCAATTGGAGGAATTAATCTTTTTGTAAAGGATGGAATTATAACATCTACACATATTTCAAGAGTGTTATTAGGAGCCTTGTTTATTGTATCTGGTCTAATTAAAGCAAACGACACTCTTGGTTTTTCATTTAAGTTAGAAGAATATTTTGCGGAAAATGCTTTGAATTGGACATTATTTGAACCGGCATCTATTCAGATGTCTATATTTATTGCATCTTCTGAGATCGTTTTAGGATTAGCCGTTTTATTTGGTGGTTTGATTCGAATCTCATCATGGGCATTGATGGCCATGATACTTTTCTTTGCTTGGTTAACCTATTATACTGCAAGTTGCAATGATGCACAAATCATGGGGCTAGAACATTCTACATGTGTTACAGATTGTGGTTGTTTTGGAGATGCTCTAAGAGGTTCAATAGGCAGGTCATTAACACCTTGGGAGTCATTCTTTAAAGACATTACATTGCTTGCTTATGCAATGATTGTGTTTATTATGCAAAAACACATTCGATTTAATACATCTAAAGAAGATATTATTATTCTTCCTGCAGCTATACTGTTTAACATTGTTGTTGGGTGGTGGTTATTGGGGTGGTGGTTTCCAGTAATTTTCACAGCTATCATAATTGTTATATATCTATTGGTAAAACAAAAAATAACGACAAATAAACAAATGTTATTTACAGCTGGGATCTCTGTTTTATTATCCTTCGGATTTGCATTGTATACCCATACTTATCTGCCGATTAAAGATTATCGTGGGTTTGCGGTTGGAGAAAACTTAATAGAACAATCAAATAATGGGAAACCTAAAATAACGAATAATATATATACATACAAACATGCGAAAACAGGTGAGTTACTGGTAATTTCTCAGGAAAAATACATGGCCACATGGAATGATATTGATACTAGTTTTAAATATCAAAGTATTGAAGATGTTGTGATGGATGAAGGGAAACCAGCATCTATTTCAAATTTTGTACCTACAAAACTTTATAACCAATTATCTGAACGTGAAAAAAGCATTGATTCTATAGCTTCTCAAATTAGAGCAAAGTATTCTGAATACTACGAAAAAATCCATGTTTTAGAAAGCATATATGGATATATAGATTCAGTTGGAGAACTAGATTATGATCCAAGTTATTACCCAGATTCATTATATAAATACCTTGGTGTGGTTGAGAAAAAGATTAATGATGCAGATTTTGAAATTAACTTTAAAGATTATTTTTTCACGGCCCCTAAAGTTCTGATTGTTACATCATATGATATTGAAGAATCGAATGAAGCAGCATGGCAAGAGTTAAAAAAAATAACAGATGATGCACTTACATTAAATATACCTGTATATTGCATACTTCCATTGATGGATATAGAGGATGCTGATGTGTTTTTAGCAAAACATAACATTAAAGCTCCATATATCTTAATGGATAAAGTACCAATTAAGATTATCATTCGTTCAAACCCAGGGTTACTGTATTTGGAGGAATCAGTTTTGAAAGGTAAATGGGATTATAATAGATTCCCTTCTTTGGAGGAATTAACAAAATAAAATAGTGGTTAAGTACATAGTTAAAAAGATTCTTTACGGTTTTTTAGTCCTTTTTGGAGTAGTCACCGCTATTTTCTTTTTATTTAGTGCGAAACCAGGAGACCCTGCATTAATGGCCGGAGGAAATCATGCGACTGCTGAAGTGATTCAAAACATCAGAAAAGATTTAGGATTGGATTTACCTCTTTTCGAAAGATATGCCTTGTACCTTAATGATTTATCACCTATCTCGCTTCATAATAAAAATGTTAAGAGTAGTCATCTTTACTTAGACACAGTAAAATACGATGCTTCTGTATTAATGTCTTTTTCAGAAAACCGTATTCTTGTTTACAAGGCTCCTTACCTTCGGCGATCCTACGAGACAAAAAGAGCAGTTTCTGACGTGGTTTTTGAGAAATTACCAAATACAGTTGTTTTAGCATTTGCAGCTATGTTTTTTGCAACGCTTATTGGAATTGTATTGGGGGTTCTCTCAGCAGTTAATAAAGGTTCGTTTTATGATAATTCTAGTTTTATTATTGCGGTTACAGGGATGTCTGCGCCTTCCTTTTTTATGGCAACAATAATTTCAACGGTTGGTGGGTTAAAATGGGCAGAGCAGATGGATTTACCTGCATTCCCGTTTATGACACTTCTTTTAGGATTGTTAATTGGAATTATTACTTATTTCAGGGAAAACAATAAACTTTCCAAAACCCTAAAGTTTAGCTTTAGGAGTTTTTTTAGCTGGGGAATTAAGGGCTTTTTTGTTGGAGCAGGTGCATGGGCTCTTTATATAATTGGCTTTAGTATATTCAATTATGGAGATATTCCACTTATTGGTGCAACAATTCCTTTGCCCGGAACTGGATTGGACCCTGTTGGTTCTTTAATTGGGATAGATGATTTTACAGGAGAAGATAGGTACTATTGGGCGAATTTAATCTTACCAGCATTGACTTTAGGTATAAGACCTTTAGCAATCATAACGCAGCTTACAAGAAGTTCATTGTTAGATGTGTTGTCTCAAGATTACATCAGAACAGCAAAAGCAAAAGGGTTATCATTTTACTCTATTATTTTTAAACACGCTTTAAAAAACGCATTGAATCCGGTTATTACAGCAGTTTCTGGTTGGTTTGCTTCATTGCTTGCAGGTGCTGTATTCGTAGAACGTATTTTTGGTTGGGACGGAATAGGTAATGAACTAATTAATGCGTTACAAAAGGATGATCTACCAATTGTTATGGGTGCAGTTATCGTAATATCTGCATTTTTTGTTATCATCAATATTTTGGTAGATATTAGTTATGGGTTTCTAGACCCAAGAGTAAGAGTGTCATAGATTTAGTGAAATGAGAAAAAGAATTGTAGCAGGAAATTGGAAGATGAACATGAACAATAGTGATGCACGGGTGCTATTTGAATCATTGAATAATTCTCGAATAGCGAGTTCTGTAGATATTATTGTTGCACCACCTTCCATTTATTTAAGTGAGTTTGCAACTATCAAGAATGAAAACATTTATCTGGCAGCTCAAAATTGCTCTGGTAATGAGAATGGAGCTTATACCGGTGAAATTTCTGCATCCATGTTGTATTCTATTGGAGTTGAATATTGTTTAGTTGGGCATTCTGAAAGAAGGCAGTATCAAAATGAATCAGATATATTAATCAAACAAAAAGTTAATGTTCTTTTAGAGAATAAAGTCACACCAATTTTTTGCTGTGGAGAAAATTTAGACAAAAGAGAGTCTGGTGATTTTTATCAAGTAATTCAAACTCAAATTGAAAATTCATTATTCCATTTAACAGATAGTGAAATCAAAGGGGTTGTAATTGCCTATGAGCCTATTTGGGCTATTGGGACAGGTGTAACAGCTTCCTCTGATCAAGCCCAAGAAATTCATGCTTTTATTAGAACTTTATTAGTTGAGAAGTACTCAGCGGAAACTGCAGAGGAAATTTCCATTTTATATGGAGGAAGTTGTAAGGCATCTAATGCCAAAGAGCTCTTTATGAATAGAGATGTAGATGGAGGTTTGATTGGTGGCGCTGCTTTGGATGTAGATTCATTTTTCGCTATTATCGAGTCTTTTTAATATAACTACACATTTTAATGAGGTACATTGAAGTTTATTTTAAACTAGAGCCACTTTTGCCTGCAAGAGAGATCTTATATGCAGAATTAGGAGATAAAGGCTTTGATGCTTTCGAAGATGAAGTGGATGGTGTCAAAGCATACATAAAAGAAGAGCAATTTACAGAGTCCTTATTGAAGGATTTAATTATAGGTGGAATTGAAGGGCAAAAGGTTGACGTTTTTATAACAACAATAGCAAACCAAAATTGGAATGCCTTATGGGAAAGTAACTTTGACCCCATTGTTATTAATTCCAATTGTATTATTCGCGCACCTTTTCATGCTGTGCATAAAATAGGATATGATGTAATAATTTCACCAAAAATGTCTTTTGGAACTGGACATCACGAAACAACTTTCTTAATGTCAAAAGAGCTGTTTTCACTTGATTTAAAAAGTGTTGATTTACTAGATATGGGAAGTGGGACTGGAGTGCTTGCAATTTTGGCAGAGAAATTGGGTGCAAAGTATGTTAAAGCCATAGATATTGAAGAAGACGCTTTTCTTAATACGATTGATAATTGTAAACTTAATAACACCAAAAACATTATTGTTGAAAAAGGTGATTCTAAATTATTGGAAGACAGCTTATTTCAAGTTATTTTAGCTAACATTAATAAAAACATTCTTTTGCAGGATATATCAGTCTATTCTAACAGTTTAAAGATAGGTGGAAAATTGCTTCTTAGTGGTTTTTTCACTACTGATGTTGATGAGCTGAGAAACGTAGCTTCTGATAATGGATTGAAGTTTGTTAAACTGGAGGAAAAGAACAACTGGGCAATGCTAATACTCGAAAAACTTTAAGTATGAAAAAGCTACTTATAATACTCTTCTCTTTGTTTTTAAGCAATGCTATATTGTCACAATACCATAATTTCACGTCTGACCCTGAAGAATATTTTAAAGATGCAGAAGCTTATTTGGCTTACGTAAACAAATCTGATGCTAAAGAGTTTATGAAGGAGTTTGAATTGATTTGGTTTGGAAATGATTTGACAACAGGGCAAAGGGCACAAGTATATACGACTTCAAATTTAATGTCTGAAAAGAAGTTAAAACCCTACCCTGATTTTAAGAACTATTTATCTGCAATAATGAATTTCGTTAGTTCGGGTAAAACAAATGAAGATTTTAATGCTTGGCATGAAACAGTAATAGCTGTGTTGGATGGTAATAATAAAAAGCGAACCTCTAAATATTTAGAAACTTGTAATAATTTGTTTGATGGAAATGTGATATTTAAATCAAGTTCAACTACCTGGAAGTCTAATAATAATAGATTTAAATTCACCTACGATAAAGAGCCGATAATTGTATTTGAAGAAATGAATTTGAGATGCTATTCTAAAAACGATAGCGCAGTAGTATATAATACGACAGGAGTCTATTATCCAATGACTTCAACATGGATTGGTAACAAAGGAAGATTAACATGGGAACGAGCAGGTCTAGGAAAGGGAGAAGTTTATGCAGAGATTAAAGATTATAAGATTAGTATGAAAAGTGCTGGTTTCACTGCGGATTCAGCTTTGTTTTCCAGTAAGTATTTTAAAGAACCTATTCTTGGGAAGATCTCAGAAAACGTTTTATCAAACAGGGGGTCAGAGAAAGTAACTTACCCAAGTTTTGAGTCCTATGATAAGCGTTTATTGATTAAAAACATATTCGAAAACGTGGATTACGAAGGTGGTTTTACAATTAGAGGTCAAAACTTACTTGGTGCCGGCACAAATGAAGAACTTGCAAAAGTAATATTTCATTATAAAGGTAAAGAATTTATAGTTTCGGAATCTATTATATTTACTATCAATGCGGATAATATTACAGCTAAAAGAGCTAAAATTAAACTTTTTATTGAACAAGATTCTATAACACATCCTGGTATATCATTTACATATAATAACAATTCAAAAAAATTAGGTCTTGTAAAGGGTAGTCAGGGGATTTCAATTTCACCTTATCACAATTCTTATCATAAATTAGATATGTATTTTGAGGCATTGACATGGAAAGTAGGTGATCCTGTGCTTGAATTTGGAGCTCTCTTTGGAAGTTCTGATACAACGGCTAATTTCGAATCATTCAATTATTACGACAAAGAGGTGTATGATCGATTGAGTGGTTTCGGTAATAATCCATTGGTGATGTTTAAGATGCATGCTAAAAAGATGCAATCAAATATACTAGAAGTAGCTGCCTTAGCTACTTCAATGAGAAAAACAATATCAGGTTTGGAGCCAATGCTATATGAATTAACAATATTAGGTTTTATTTCATACGACCAAGAAAAGCAACTAGTCTATATTAAAGAAAAACTATATCAATACATTGATGCTAGAATAAAGAAACGGGATTATGATGTTTTGGATATTAAATCAGCTTCTCAAAAAAATGCATCCTTGAATTTGACAACTCATGATTTATTAATCCGAGGCGTCAGAAAAGCATCTTTAAGTGATGCACAGTATGTTAAAATATTTCCAAAAGACAGAGAGTTGATAGTTAAAAAGAATCGAAATATTCAATTCGAAGGTATTATCAATGCTGGTAGAACCGAGTATTTTGGAAAAAACTTCACATTTAATTATGATGATTTTAAATTGTACTTGATTGAATGTGATTCGATGAGAGTGAGGGTAGAAAATTTAGAAGACCCTTATGGTCGACCTCAAAGGTTGTTCTCAACTATCGAAGGAGTAAGGGGTGAAATTGAAATTGATGCTGGTGATAATAAATCAGGAATTGATACCTCAAAACATGAATACCCTATATTAAATTGTACTAAAAAAACGTACGTTTTTTATGATAAAGACAATATTCAAAAAGGTGCTTATAAGCGCGATGTATTTAAATTTATTATGGAGCCTTTTGTGATGGATAGTTTGGATAACTTCTCGAATCAGGGATTGGCGTTTGATGGAACATTTGTATCTTCAGGAATATTTCCTGAATTTGAAGAGAAATTGAGTGTACAAGAAGATTATTCATTAGGTTTTATTAGAGAAACACCGAGCGAAGGATTTAAAATATATGGAGATAAAGCCACTTATGATAATGAGATTAGATTAAGCAATAAGGGACTTCAGGGTACAGGAGAGATAAATTTTTTAACTTCCCATGCAGTGTCTGATGAAATAACTTTTCTTCCAGAAAGGGTAAAAGCTTTGGCTCAAGAGTATACCAATACAAGGCAAGAAGCTGATGGTGATTTGCCTGAGATTCCATTAGTTAAAGGGGTTGATGTAAGTGTTGTTTATATACCAAAAGAGAAAGTTCTTTATGCTGAAAGTAACGAAAGTCATTTAAATTTCTTTGATAATGCAGATGCGGAGTTGGAAGGTAAGTTAGCATTGCGTCCCGAGGGAATGACGGGAGAAGGTACTATGTTTTTTGGAAAAGCAACAATGCTTTCTTATGGATATAGATACGGTCTGAACGTAATTGATGCAGATACTTCAGAGTTTAAAGTTTTGACCAAGGATTTATCATCTACAGCATTTAAAACCACAGATGTGAACTCTCATGTGGATTTCGAATCAAGACTAGGAGAGTTTAAATCAAACAACGGATCTTCTGTGGTTGAGTTCCCAGAGAATCAATACGTATGTTACATGGACGTATTTAAATGGAAAATGGAAACAGGAGATATAGATATGGAATCTAGTGATCAGAATTTAACAACAATTGATTCAGATTTAGAATTAACTGGTTCCAATTTTTTCTCTACGCATCCCGATCAGGATTCACTTGAATTCAAATCGCCAAAGGCTACTTTTGATATAAAGAAGAAAAAATTGATATGTGATAAAATTGTCTATATAAATATTGCTGATGCAAAAATACATCCAGACTCAGGAAGGGTTGTTATTCGCAAGAAGGCTAAGATGGAAACGCTTAAAAATGCAAAAATAATTGCAAATAATATTACCAAATATCATGAAATATTTGATGGTACTGTCGAAATAAAAGCAAAAAACGATTATACCGCTTCTGGCTATTATAACTATGTAGACGAAGTCGAAAATGAGCAGAAGATTTACTTCTCAAATATTCATCCAGATACAACGCATCAAACTTATGCAAAAGGAACGATTAATGATAAAGCTGGGTTTAAGTTAAGCCCTCAATTTGAATATAATGGCGAAGTAGAGATGTTTGCTGCTTTTAAAGAACTTTCTTTTAAAGGAGAGACAAGAATTGCGCATGATTGTAATGGTTTGGAAAGAAGTTGGATGAGTTTTGAAGCTGCTTTAGATCCCGCAAATATTTTTATTCCAGTAGCAAAAGAATTGACTGACATTGAAGGAAATCCAATAGGGGCTGGTCTTGTCATGAATAATGATTCTATAGCATTGTATTCAACCTTTCTGTCTGAAAAAGCTAAAAAAACCCATATCGATGTCATGACAGCTGATGGGTTTTTACACTATGATAAAAACACAAAAGAGTACCAGATATCTAATATGGATAAATTGAAAGAAAAGTCTTTGCCGGGTAAATATGTAAGTTTAAATGTTGAAAGTTGCAAGATTCAAGGAGATGGTGAATTTAACTTTGGAGTAAATCTAGATCAGTTGGAACTGCTTTCGATTGGTGAGATAGATTATAACCCTATTAAAGCTGAATTAACAATTAAATCGAGTGTCTCGGTAAAATTTCCATTTAATAACCTTGCATTGGAAAAAATGGCAAAACATATTTCGGAGTATCCCGGTTTATCGGCATTAGATTTAGATAACTCAACTTATGAGAAATCTTTGAGAGAGCAAGTAGATCTTGAAGTAGCAGATAAAATTGTGTCTGATTTAACTATTCATGGAAAAGTGAAGAAATTCCCTGAAGCATTAGAAACTCAAATCAACCTAGCAGATATACGATTTAAATGGGAGGCAAATAGAAAAGCTTATGTTAGCTATGGTGATATTGGAATAGCTAACCTTGATAAAAAACAAGTATTCAAATACGTTAGAGGGAAAGTGGTAATTTATAAAGGAAGGACAGGAGATAAGATTAGTATATTCCTTCAGATGGATGAAAATAATTTTTATTACTTTAGCTATACGCGCGGTCTTATGAGTACTTATTCTACAAATGAAGATTTTAATGCAGTTATTTTGGAAACAAAAAAGGAGAAAACTAAGTTCAAAGGAGCTAAAGGGGTAGAAGATTACACGTTTCAACTATCTACGAAAACCAAAGCAGTTGGATTTAGACGTAGCTTTGATTAATGTTTTAGCAATATAATGGAAGAAATTATTTCATATAATAACGCATTAGCAATTGTGTTCGCCTACTTAATAGGATCTGTGCCATCAGCGGTATGGGTAAGTAAGTGGTTCTTCGGTGTTGATGTAAGAGACCATGGAAGTAAAAATGCAGGAGCAACCAATACGTTTAGAGTAATTGGGAAAAGGGCAGGATTTCCCGTGCTATTTTTCGACATCTTAAAAGGCTGGGGTGCTGTAAAAGGTTTCTCGTACCTATTTACGCCTTATGAATTAGGGTCAAATCAATTTGTAAATCTACAGTTAGCAATTGGTATGGCAGCAGTTTTTGGCCATGTTTTCCCAATTTATGCTAGATTTAAGGGAGGTAAAGGCGTTGCTACTCTATTAGGAATTGTATTAGCAATTAATTTTCCGGCTGCTGCAGTAAGTTTTGTTATCTTTTTATTTACCTATTTAATTAGCCAGTACGTGTCCTTAGGGGCTATAATGGCAGCTTTCTTTTTCCCATTTATCACTATTTTTGTTTTTAAAGCGCAAACTCCTTCGTTAATCTACTTTTCAATTATTATTTCGATCATGGTTATATTAACGCATAGAAAAAATATAGAGCGATTATTGAAAAGGGAAGAGAATAAAATGCCAATTAAAAGTAAAGACTAGGTATGAACGTATTGGTGCAATAGGTTTACTTAATAAGTGCAATTTGAGAGTAAGTATTACATATTGGTTTATAATAACGCTATTCGTTTTACTAGCATCGGTTGGGTTTTCTCAGCAAGTCTTTGAGAATGATAAGGAACGATTAGCTTATGCAAATGAGCAATTTGATCAAGGAAATTATGGGGAAGCGAAACCGCATATGTCTCACTTTCTAGGAAAAGATCCTAAAAGCACGGAATTCAATTTAAAATTTGGAGTTTGTCTTCTTTTTACCGATGTAGATAAAGCTGAAAGTGTCAAGTATTTAAGATACTCGGCTAAACAAGGAGGCAAGGAGTCCCGTGCTACTTTCTTTTTAGGTAAAGCCTACCACTTAACGTATCGATTTAACGAAGCTTTAATAGAATATGAAAAATTTAAGCAATTTGGTGAAAGTGATGATAAAAAGGATTTGCAGGTCGAACTGCATATAAGTATGGCTAATAATGGAAAAAAGCTTCTTAGGAATCTAACTGAACTGGTTGTAGATGAAAAAAAAGTGTCAAGCTACTCAAGATTTCAATATTCTTATGATTTAAGTCAAATAGGTGGTAAAATATTAGTTACAGATGAATTTCAATCTAAATTAGATAAAAAGAAAGATTATCGATCACTTGTCTACTTTCCCGCAAAAAATCAAAATGTGATTTTTTATTCAAGTTATGGTAAAGACGGTGAAAATGGATTAGACCTTTATAAAGTTAGAAGGTTACCAAATGGAGAATGGGCAAACTCTCAGATATTACCACCCCATATAAATACTGCTTATGATGATTCATACGGCTTTTTACATTCTGATGGGGTTACATTTTATTTCTGTTCAAAAGGACACTCTAGTATGGGAGGATATGATGTCTTTAAAAGTAGCTACGATATGGAATCCAATACATTTGGGCCTCCTATCAACTTAGATTACAAGATTAATACTCCAGATGATGATATAATGTATGTTGTAGATTCACTTAATGATAATGCATATTTTGCTTCTGCAAGGTCGGCTAAAGGAGGTTATTTGGATGTGTATAAGGTGCGAGTGCAAACTTTCCCGATGCTAAATGTAATTCTTGCAGGAGAGTTCATTAATCAAATAAATGCAGCGGATAACAAAGCTTCTATTAAAGTAGAGAATTCTGCTACAGGATTTATGGAAGGAGAGTTCTTTCCAAATTCAGAAGGTAAATATGTTATTGTATTAAGTAAGCCAGGAAAGTATAAGTTAATTGTTGAGACACCTGAAAGTGAAAAGATTCATTCCGGTATTATCGATATACCTGCTCAAAAAATATTAAGACCATTGAAACAAGAAGTTTTACTGGTAAGTAGAAATGGTTCAGAGCAATTAGTTATTCGAAATTTATTTGATGAAGAAGTCGAAGATGCGTCTGGTATTCTTGCTCAAGTTATTAATGGTTTAGCTGATCCTGATATAAATTCAGATGAATTTCCAGATTCATTATTTGTCAATCAAAACGATGTATTAAGTGATGTGATAGATGTGCATATAACCACAGATGATTTGATGGATCTGATTTCTGAAATGGTTGAAGAAGACAAAAAAGAAATTACTGAAATTGAAAACAAAATGAATGCCGCTTATGCTATTGCTAAAAAGAATAATGCTGCTGCAAAATTATCCGTTGAGAAGGCAGAACGTTTATTGGGGGAGGGTAGTTCAATTTCTGATGCTAATGAAAAAGAAAAAATCATAAAAGAAATAGAACGGTTATTGGAACTATCGAAGGAGCAAAATCAAAAAGCGATGGCAACTCTAAGATTGGCGAATAACCTTCAAGTAGAATTAGATCTGTTAAATAAAGATTTAGAAGAAGAAGCTGTCATTGCTTTGGAAATAGAGGCTGCCTTAAATGAGGAGTCGCATGAAGTTGCCGTCGAGGAGTTGAGTAAGGTTCAACAGCATATTACCGATATTGTTACAAGAAATCACGATGAAGTTCATGAGAGAAATGCTTATGAGCATATGCTGGAATTAGCGAGAGTAAAGCAAGCTGAAGCAGATAAAAAATTGAATAATGCTCGAAGTTATAGTGAAGAAGCAGATCTTATCAAGAATAAGATTCAAAATCTTATTGACCAAAAGTCCAAAACAAAAAAACAAAAAGATAAAGATGCAGTTCAAGCTCAAATAGAAGCTTTAAATGAAGAATTAAAAATGGCGTCTCAATTTTCTGCTGAAGCATTTACTGAAAATGGAGAATTTCAGAAGGAAGCAACTGCATTAAGCTATCAAGCAGAATTAATGAATAGTCTCTCTAATGATATAACAGACTCTGAGTTCACTTATACGGAACAGGAAAGAGATGAAATTCAAACATTTATTAATTCTGTAGGAGGTGATATCAATAATAATGAAAATTCTCTAGCACATTTTTCTGAACCAACAGAAACTTCTCCGGAGATTAATGATGTAGATGCTGTGACAGCGAATGAAATTATTAACAAAACTACTTACCAAGATTATGAGAATGAGATTTCAGATGCATCTGCCATTGACGATGTTATTGAGAAGGCGCAAAAGGAAAATGAAATTAATCAAAACTGGATAGCTATTTTGGATGAAGATATTCAAAGAGCCAAGAAGGCTGTTCTTGACGAAAATGATCCTGTAAAAAAGCAAAAGCTTGAAGATACCGTTGCATCTTTATTGCATTTAAAGGATGAAAAAGAATATTTGATTGAACAGAACAATACGATCATTGATACAGAAACAATTACAGAGAACGTTTTGGATGATTATTCTGATTATGAAGAGGAACTGTCTGAAACAAATAATCTTTCAGATCCAGTAGAAAAGGCTCAAAAAGAAAATGAAATTAATAATGAAATAATTGTATCTGTTGATGAAAGCATTCAAGATGCTAAAGATCAATTGGTAATAGAGGAGGATACTGACAAGAGAGCGCAACTAGAGAATGATATTGATAAATTAAGGGATTACCGAAGTCAAACTGTAGAGAAAATAGCAGATAATGAGTTAATAATTGATGATGTAGCTATTGTAGTAGAAACAGAAACAACGGATGTAAATCCAAATCAAATCAAATACGATGCTTACCAAGATAAAATGGATGAATCCTCTAGTATTTCAGATCCGGTTGAAAGAGCCGAATCGGAAAATGAAATTAATAATTTATGGTTGGCTGATTTGAAAGCAGATGCTCAGGATATTAAAGACAGGATGGATAACGAAGAAGATCCTGCAAAAGAGTTAGAACTACTTATGAGTATGAATAATATCTTTAAAGAGATGAGTGTAGTTGAAGCAGATATTAAAAAGAACGATGAAATAATGAGTAATACTGATGTTTTGGCAAGCGAAACGAATTTAGAAAATACGGACAGGTATAAAACGCTTGTAAATGAGCTTGATAATGAGGTTGTGGATGAGAATGATTTTGAAAAGTCCTATTCAACGGATAAAACATTTAATAATAGTGAAGCTCAAGAGAAGATGAATAATGTTGAAGAGAAGATAGATGAAATAACAATTAAAGAACAGGAAATTGCTTCACTTGAAAATGACTTGTTAGGTTCTTTGTCGGATAAGAAAAAATCAAAAATTCAATCAAAAATAGAGGAGAAAAAGAAAGAAATATACATATTAGAAGAAGATGTTTCAGTGGAATTAGCTGTTGCTAATGATATTGAGAAAAATGACAATAGCAATAAAATTAATGAATTAACGATTGATGCCGAAGTAAATAAAGATTCTCCTAAGGTAGACAAGAAATTTTTAGAAGCTACTTACTTTGAGGAAAAAGCAAACGCAAATTTCACAAAAGCAGATGAATTGAGAATACTTGCAGAAAACTCTTCTGATCCGGAAGAGAAATCGGACTTATTAAAACAAGCAAATTCAAACGAACTAGCAGGTAGGAAAAATCAAGAAAAATCTATTACAGCTCTAGAGGAGCTGACCAACGAAGATTATGTGGTTGATTATATTAATACAAATATTACAGAGACAACAGATGTGATTGAGACAGAGACAATAGATGTGGTTGAAACAGAAACAACAGATGTGGTTGAGACAGAGACAACAGATGTGGTTGAGACAGAGACAATAGATGTGGTTGAGACAGAGACAGCTGATATAGTTGAAACAGAAACAACAGATGTGGTTGAGACAGAGACAATAGATGTGGTTGAGACAGAGACAACAGATGTGGTTGAGACAGAGACAATAGATGTGGTTGAGACAGAGACAGCTGATATAGTTGAGACAGTAGAAATAGTTGAAGCAGAGAAAGCAGATATAATGGAATTGCCACATGAGGAAGTTGCGGGTGTGACGTTTAATCCAAATGAAAAAGATATAGAGATTTTTGAAGTTTCTCTTGTTGCAGATGAAAAAGGTATCGAAGACTTAAAATATACAAATAGCGCATCTGTTGAAATGATTGCAAAAAATCAAGTTGATATTGATGAATTAGCAATAATTAATAAAGAGATTAAAACGCAAGAAGTATCATTAGATGGAGCTTCAGAGAAAGATGCGAAGAAAATTAGTCAGCAAATTGTAAAGTTAAAAGAAGAAAAGGAGATAAAGGAGATGCGCCTAGCTGAAGTAGTGGAAGTAGCAAATAAGAACGAAGCGGATTTAGCACTGTCAGGACTGAATGAGTCAAAGTCTGCTGCAGGAGGTCTAACCGATGAGACATTCTCAAAGCGACAAGCTGAGGAATTTGAAAGTGCCGGTAATAAATTGTTAGCAGATGCAGAAGTCCTTAGGGTACAAAATTTGAATGAGAAAGATAAAAGTGTAATAGCAAGTAATTTGAATGAAGCTGCTAGAAAAGAGGCTACAGCAATCAATTATTACAAAAAAGCTAAGAAACTTTATGCGGAAGCTGTTGTTGAGTTTTATATAGCAGAACATGAAAACATTACATCTGTTGAAGAAGAAGAAGGCAATAGATTGTCTACTCAGTTATTGTCAAAAGCTGATGAAGCTGATGCAAAAGCGATTGAATACGCGAATAAATCATCTGAATTAAGAGAAAATGCTTTAACGCTAAAAAAAGAAGAAAAGGCTGAAGCGATCAACGAAGCTGATAAATATGCTAATCTCTCTATGATAAGAGAAGAAGAAGCAAATAACCTTAGGTCTCAAGGAAATAAAACCAAACTACATGAGGATGCTATTATAGAAGAAGAAGCATTATTAACGAACCTAAATGAAGAAGAGGTAGATCCAATTCGAAAGTCAGATGCGTATATTGATTTTTATGCTAAGCAACAAAATGTGGTTGACCTAGAAAATGAGTTGGAACAAGAAAAGTCAAATACCAGTTCTTATGAAAATCTTGCTTTACAACAAGAGAATAAAGCGAATGATTTTGAGTCAAAAGCAAAGTCAACGAATGACGAATCTGAGAAAGCAGATTATTTAGCAAAGGCAGATGAATTAAGAACTAATGCCAGTGGTAATCGTCAGAAGAAACAGGCTGCTGAAGCAACAGTGGAGGATTTATATAATTCCTTGACTTATGCGAAGGAGGAAAGGAATAGTACAATAGCAAACTTGGATGAAGCAACTGCCAATGATTATAAGGCTTTAGCATTATCTAATTATGATAAGGATCCTATTACTGAAATAGGTGTTGATGATGTTATGGCTTCTACTTTTGTTCCTCCTGCTGAACTTGTAGATAATATTTTTGCAGTCAATACGGAAATGACTTATTCAGAAGAAAATCCAATTCCTGTAAATCCAGGAAACCCGGATGGATTAATTTATAAAGTACAGGTAGGTGCTTTTAGAAAACCCATTCCTCAAGATTTATTCAAAGGGTTTGCACCTATTTCCGCTGAAGCGATTAGAGATGGTATAACGCGCTATAGAGTTGGTTATTTTACTGCCTGGGACATAGCGAATAATGCTAAAAATGAAATTAGAGGTATAGGGTATTCGGATGCTTTTGTTGTTGCAATATATAATGGAGAATATATGCGCTTATCTGAAGCACGCAAATTAGAGTTAGAAGGTGCACCTGTTTCTACTGAGTTTGTTCAAATAGAAAATAATACAAGTACAACAACTGCAGAAGCTACCGCAACTGCAGAAGTTACAGCATCTCCGGATAATATTACTCAGTATGTTAATGATCTAGGAAATGATGCTGCAACTGTTGAGGCTGTGGAAATAATAGAAGGATTATTCTTTACAGTTCAAGTTGGAGCTTTCTCTAAATCGATACAAGCGGATAACGTATTTAATGTTTCTCCACTTGTTATTAAAAATGTAAATGGCTTGTATAAATATTCTACTGGTATTTTTCGTTCGGTTCCTGAAACGATGGAACGCAAAAACGAAATGATTGCCAAAGGGCTGGTTGGAGCATTTATAACAGCTTATTACAACGGTGAGAAAGTTTCAATAACGGAAGCGAATCAACTTATTATAGAGAAAGGTGATGGAGTTTTTGCAATTTCAGTTGACGGTGTTCTGAATAAAAATGGTGGTTCTCAAACGGAAAATGTGATAGATGTTATTCCGTCTCAAAGCACTAAGTTGATTACTGTAACTCCAACAAATGTTGGTGCTGAATACTATTTAGATCTTGGAACTTATGAAGGAATTGTTCCTTCTGAGATAGATAGTGTGGTGATGTTATTGCCCGAGTATAAAGTGGATACAATTAAAGATGGAGGTTCAAACCAATATATTGCAGGAGTATTTAAAACGAAGGAGGAGGCAGAATTAGCAAAAGGAAAATATGAATTAGCCGGTATCGAAAATGCAAAAATTCTAGAATATCAAGATGGTAATAAAGTTAGTAGAGAAGAAGCAGAGGTTATTCCTATTGATTTATCGCCGACTCCAGTTGAAGGACTAGAGTATAGGGTGTTCCTAGGTTCCTATGTTGATGGTGTTCCGCAAGCTAGAAGTATGATATTTCTAAAATTAGATTATTTAGGTATAGAGTCAACACCCGAAGGTGAAAGCGTAACTTACTATTGTGGAAATGAAGTTTTGTATTCTGGAGCAGAAGTAATACTTAAAAAGTTTACAAATCAAGGTGTTGGTCTTGCAAGGATTGTATCCTTTCAAAATGGAGAAGAAATTGACGTTAATGAAGCGCGTCAGTTAACTCATGAATAAATTAATAACTAAGAAAATAGCAGTTCTTTTTAAGGTAATTATGGATATAAAGATAATTCTTTCTAAAGATGGTTCTCACACATTGTATAGAGAAGATATTGACGAAACATATCACTCTAGGCATGGAGCAATTCAGGAGGCTCAACACGTCTTTATCGATATGGGATTAAAAGAGGTAGAAAAATCAAAAAAGCAAATTAACATTCTAGAAGTAGGGTTTGGTACGGGCTTAAACGCGCTGCTTACATGTTTAAATTGTAAAAGTAAAATAAATTATATTGGCCTGGAAGCCATCCCTTTAAAGAATAATGTGCTAAACGGTTTAAATTATGACACTACCGTAATTGGAGGTAATCCGCAAGAAATATTTAAAAGCATTCATAACGCACCTTGGGAAACGCAATATCCAATAACAAGTTTATTTTCTATTCAAAAGGTCGAAAAAGAAATTCAAAAATTTGAGATTACGCAACCGATTGATGTAGTATATTATGATGCTTTTGGACCTAATTCCCAAGCTGAAATGTGGGATATTTCGATTTTTGAAAAGCTTTATAAAGCAATGAGTTCTTCAGGAGTATTTGTAACTTACTGTGCAAAAGGACAAGTAAGAAGAGATTTGAAAAGTGTTGGGTTTGAGATTGAACGCCTAGAAGGGCCACCTGGAAAACGAGAAATGTTAAGGGGCATAAAGCTGTAGCTTTATAATTTACACTTATATACAAATGCTGGTGGAAAATTCAATACGGAAAAATCTATTTTTATTTGAGAGAATTTTGAACTCAACAACTTCTTCGCATTTAAGGAATATTGAAATTGAATAAACATTCCATCATCTTTTAATTGCTTTACACATTTATCAATAATTGTCAGTTTAACTTCTTTTGGAATAACTGTAAAGGGCAGAGATGAAACTATGTAGTCCACTTTTCCAATTCCATGTTTTTCAAGGTGTATGTCAATTTTCTCTGCAGTATCATTAATTAATATTAAACGTTTATCGTCTATAATAGTAGAGATGTGTTCGTAAAAAGGAGTGTTTAATTCAAAAGAAAACAATTTTGATGTTTGTTTCATTCTTTCTAAAATATTTTTTGTAAAAACACCATTTCCTGGTCCAAGCTCTACAATGACATCCGCCTTTTGAAAATCGATTGGAGCAATCATTTTCTTCATTAAAAACTTAGAACTTGGCGCTATAGCACCGACGGTTTTTCGTTCCTTAATAAATTCGCCTAAAAAATTACTTTGCTTCGCCACAGTTTTACCATTTTAATGTGCCAAATATATGTGACTAAGATTAATTGTACAATACTAAAACCTAAAGTTTTGCACAATCCTGGTAAATAATATTTCTATTACCTTTATATTTGCGCTCTAATAAATTAAAAATGAAAAGATTATTAAGTTTACCTCTGCTACTAATTGTTTTTGTTAACATCTCATCGCAAGATAAGAAAACAGCAATGAAGTTTTTTGAAGCTGGTAATTTCGAAGAAGCAATTGATGAATATTTGCCTCTGTATGAAGCAGATAAAGAAAATCTAGAATTCAATTACAATTTAGCAGTAAGTTATTTGAATACGAATATAGATAAATCTCTAGCAATACCTCATTTAGAAAGATTAACGAAGAATCCGAAAATAGATGCCAATGCTTGGTATTTGCTTGGTAGAGCGTATCATTTTGGCTATCAGTTTGATGCTGCTATAGTTGCTTACGAAAAATTTAGAGAAACAAATAATGGCTCTGAAGTAAATAAAGTAGATGCGGTTAAACAGATTGAATATTGCGAAAATGCTAAAGAATTAATGAAATTTGGGGTTAAAGTGAAATTTGAAAACCTTGGAAAGAATATAAATTCAGCTTACGCAGACTACTTTCCCTTTATTCCAATTGATGAGTCTTATTTACTATTTAATTCGAAAAGGGATTTAAATAGTACAGAGCAATTAGATGGATCTTACTTGCCGAATATATTTATGTCCCCTGTAAAATCTGGAGAATATCAAAAGGCGCAGCCATTGCCGGAAAATATTAATACATCGGATGGTAAAGAAGAGGTTGTTGGTTTAAATTCGAATGGAACAAGGGCAATGTTTTACTATGAAGATTTTAAACAGTATGGGGATCTGTACGAGTGTAAAATTGATGGAGCTACTCTAGGAAAACCTACTAAGCTAGAAAAGAGCGTTAATTCAAAATATGTGGAAATAGCAGCATGCATTAATAACAATGGAAGCAAATTGTATTTTGCTAGTGATCGACCAGGAGGATATGGGGGTATTGATTTATATTCCTGCCAATTGTTGCCGAATGGAAAATGGAGCTTACCAACGAATTTAGGACCAACTATTAACACTAAGTTTGATGAAGATTTCCCTAATTTATCACCGGATGGTAAGTCCTTATACTTTTCATCTAAAGGTCATACAAGTATGGGGGGGTTTGATATTTTTAAAACAACATGGGACCCAATAAAAAACAAGTATTCAAGTGTGCAGAATTTAGGTTATCCGCTGAATACGCCAGAAGATAATATGAATTTTAGAGTTTCAGAGTCTGGAAAACACGGGTATATTTCTGCAGTTAGAAAAGAAGGCTATGGTGACTTGGATATTTACAGAGTAGACTTTTTAGACGTTGAACCACGTTATACGGTAATCTCTGGAACAATTTCATCTGATGATAATGCTGAAAGGTTTCTTGATTTGTTTATTCAAGTAACGGATTTAGAAACTGAAGAAGTTTATGGAGATTATCTTCCAAATGAGAAATCACATCGTTATATTATGATATTGCCTAAAGGTAGATATGATGTTTATGTTGGAGGGGAAGCTGGTTATGAAGAAATTTACGATGAAATTGAAATATTAGACAAATCATCTTTCAAATCTTTTATTACAAAAGATATTAAACTCAAAAAGAAGTAATAATTTGTGATTTCATTTAGCGTTACTACACTAATAGTTGCTATTACTGTTGTTGTTTCTTTTCTAGCATTTAACGATAAAGATTTAAGTTATAAGTTAACTTTAAGTCCGTATTCTGTAAAACATCATAAACGCTGGTGGCAGGTGTTTACACATGGCTTTATTCATGCTGATTACATGCATTTAGGTCTTAATATGTATGTCCTTTATAGTTTCGGGGGTATTGTAGAGACTGTTTTTGTTAGGTGTTTTGGAAATATTGGTTATTTGTATTACATCACATTGTATGTTGGAGGTTTGTTATTTGCAACATTGCCTTCTTTAAAGAAACATGGTGATAATCCTAATTATTTAGCTGTAGGAGCTTCTGGAGCGGTTTCAGCAATTGTGTTTAGCTCAATTATTTTATACCCAACTGGAGGTATGGGTATTTTGTTTATTCCAATCCGTATTCCCAGTTTTATTTTTGGTGTATTGTATTTACTGGCAGAACATTATATGAGTAAAAAAGGAGGTACTAGAATTGCGCATGATGCTCATATTGGAGGTGCATTTTTTGGTGTTATTTTTACGGTTTTATTAGATTTTCAGTTTTTGACAAACTTCATTGATATGATAAATGGTTGGTTTAATACGATTTTTTAAGCATATTGTCTTATTATTTATTTTGGTACGAAAGCAATCTTTATTTTTAACTCTATAAATGGCAAAAGGAGAATATATAATACTAAATGGTGAAATGCTTGGTACAAACCAGCCTTTTATGAAAGACAACAGAGCATTTAGATTTGGAGATGGTGTGTTTGAGTCTATCCGTATTGTCAATGGATTGTCTTATAATTTGCAATTTCATATCGAAAGAATGCTTGAGGGAGCCAATGTATTAAGCCTTGAAATTCCGAATCATTTTTCTGTAGATTATTTTAAAGGACAGATCAAAAGCTTAATTGAAAAAAATAGCATACAAGCTGGAGGGAAAGCTAGAATTAGTTTGTTTAGAGGGGGAGAAGGTGCTTATTTTTCAGAATCGAATAAGGCCATGTTTTTTATCGAGGCAAGTCACTTACCCAATAACTATTTCACGTTAAATGAAAATGGATTGATGGTAGATATTTATTCTGAAATGAATAAAAGTGTAAATATATTATCAAAATACAAATCAATTAATTCGTTATTGCCAATAATGGCAGCGAACTTTGCTAAAAAAAATAAGCTGCAAGAGTGCTTTATATTGAACGCGAAAGGCAAAATAATCGAATCAATTTCGTCAAATGTTTTTATTGTAAGTAATGGTGTTTTATATACGCCGCCATTAGAAGATGGTTGTATTGGAGGGATTATGAGAATGAATGTAATTAATACAGCAATTGAAAATGGTATTACCGTTTATGAAAATACCTTGTCACCTCAAAATTTATTAGCAGCAGATGAAATATTTTTGACGAATGCCATCCAAGGAATTCAATGGATTGGTGGTTATAAAAGCAAAAGATACTTCAATAAGATATCCAAAAAGATTTTAGAATTGATAAATCAAAGAGAGAGTAAGGACGTTTTAGTTTAAACTGGGGTCTTCAGGAAAATTGGAAATCATTTTAAATTTCCCGCCCATTTCGTCCAAAATTTTTTTCCACAAGTCTTTGTCATGTGTGTTCAATACCCGGTTAACATTTGTTTTACCAACAATCCAAGAATTTAAAGAAAGTTCCGTTTCTAATTGACCTGCTTCCCACCCAGAATAGCCCAAGAAGAAACGAATTTCATTCGGAGTAATAACTCCAGTATTAATTAATGGAATTAAATCTTCAAATTTTCCACCTGTGTAAAGTCCCGGTATAATTTCGTAAGATCCATCTAATTTATCCTTTAATGTGTGTACATAAAAAAGGTTGTCAGGGCTTACTGGTCCACCAAAACTTACTTTAAACTCTTCATTGGCTATATCTTCTACTAATTCAGAAAGAGAAATGTCTAAAAAATTATTCATCACGAATCCAAATGATCCATCTTCATTATGTTCACAAAGATAAACAACAGAGCGCTTAAAGTGTTCGTCAGCCATAAAAGGCTCAGAGATTAATACGCTTCCTTTTTCTGGAGATAGCTTGTTGATTTTAGATATGTCTAAGAATCCATCTTTCATTGTTTATCAAACATACGAAAAGACTCTTTAATAAGAAATTAAATTTTAAATAAATACAATTCCTAATGTATGGCAGGCCGCCAAGGTAAGTATTCAGTTACTTCGCCTTCTTTAATAAGGATCTCTTCCAATCTAGATTCTACTTCTTCAGTAGGGAAGTACCTTTCAGCTAATTGAAGAAATATATCAACGTGTTCTTTTTCTTGAAGATGGAGATTGCTATAGAATTTCTTTAACTCTTGATCTTCAATTGCGTCGCTTATCAATTTAAAACGTTCTACACCTCTCATTTCAGCAACTGAAGCTAGTATTAAACGATCCAATAACCTTTCTTGGGAATCTTCACGAATAATGGAAGAGATACCTTTCATGTAAGGATCTTTCTTAAACTCAGAATCAATGGTAAGACCACGCTTGTACATAATGTCATATACTTGTTTAAAATGCAATAGTTCTTCAACTGCAATCTGGTTCAAGTCAGCTATTATATCTCTTTTGTCTGGGTATTTTGCTATTAATGAAAGGCACATATGCGCCACTTTTCTTTCTGCATCCGCATGATCTTGTAAAAACGCGTCTATATTTCCGACTACTTGGTCTGCCCATTCTACAGGAGTGTCGTACTTTAATTTTATTTCCATAGTATTAATTTCTTTTCCAAAAATAAGGGGTGAATATAAGAGCTACTGTAAATAATTCTAATCTTCCCATCAACATAAGTAAGGATAAAACCCATTTACTTGCATCTGGAAGTGCGGAGAAATTTCCTGTCGGACCTATACTCCCAATACCGGGTCCTACATTACCAAGAGATGTCGCCACTGCACTAATTGCTTCTTCAAATGTTACGCCTCCAATAGTTGTAATTATTATTGAACCTATAGTAAAAATAAATAAGTATAAAAATATGAATGCTAGTAAGTTATATATTATTTTATTAGAAACAGGTTCTTTGTTCAAGTGAACAGGGATAATTGCATTAGGGTGGAGTCTTCTTTTGAACTCCATTAGTCCATTTTTCATTAAAAGAACGATTCTTACTATTTTCATACCGCCACTCGTTGAACCTGCAGATGCACCGGAAAAAAGGAGTAAAAAGAAAATAAATATTACTAATCCACCCCAAAGCATATAATCAGCACTTGCGTAACCAGTAGTAGTTATCATGCTGACAACTTGAAAGAGTGTCTCCCTAAATGCTTGTCCAAAGCCTCCTTCAGAGTTGTTAAGTACGAAAGGGGTAAGTACTATCGTTAGTCCAATTATACTCATTAGGTACCATTTAAACTCATCGTTTTTCCAAAAGTGTTTTAGTTTTCCTTTTAGTCCAAAGTAGATTAAAGTAAAATTTGTTCCAGCTAAAAACATAAAAAAGATAATGATATACTCGATTACGGGGGAATTAAAATCAGCGATACTGCCGTCTTTGGTGGAGAAGCCGCCAGTTGAGGTTGTTGTAAAAGCATGGTTGATTGCATCGAAAAAAGACATTCCACTGAGCATTAGTAGTATCATTTCAAGGAATGTCATTCCAAAATATATAACCCATAATCGTTTTGCAGTTTCTTTTATTCGTGGGTGAATTTTATCTTTTGTGGGGCCAGGAGCTTCGGCAACAAATAACTCCATGCCTCCAATTCCTAATAGTGGCAGTATTGCTATTGTAAGAACAATTATTCCCATTCCCCCAATCCATTGAGTGGTACTTCTCCAAAACAATAAACTTTCAGGAAGGTTACAAATCTTATGTCCTGTATCTCCTAGTATTGTAGCTCCAGTGGTTGTAAAGCCAGACATAGTTTCAAAAAAGGCGTTACTTATGTTGCTTATTTCACCAGAAATTATATAAGGAAGCGATCCGAAAATAACCATCGAAACCCACCCCAGTACTACTATTAAATAGCCGTCTCGTTTCTTTATTTCTGCATCTTTACTTTTTTTATTGGAAAACCTAAGTCCTAGACCGCAGCAGAATGTAAGTGAAGCAGAAATGATAAATGACCACGTTGCTCCATCATTATAATAAATAGAGAAGGGGATAGACATTGCCATTAGAAAACCATTGATTATCAATAAGGTTCCAATTACATGGGCGATTACTTTATGATTAAGTAGTCTTTTGGCTTTAGGCATGATCTAAAGAAAGAATTTTTCTATTTTGTTAATAGACTCCGTGAGTGAAAAAACTACAGCCTTATCTCCAGCTTGTAGTTCAAAGTCACCGAAAGGAATAAATCCTTTGTCATCTCTGATTACTCCAGAAATATTTGCCGACTTTGGGAACTTTAAATCTTTAATTTTGGAAAGTGTGACTTTAGAGTCAGGTTTTACAATAAATTCAATTATTTCTGCATCAACACCGTGCAAACTTGCAATTGCAGATACATTACCTTTTCTAACGTATTTAAAAATATTACTAGCGGCAATTATTTTTTTATTGATTAAAGTGTCAATTCCAATAGCTTGTGATAGGTGTATGTAGTCAATGTTTTCAACACGTGCAATAGTTTTGCGCACGCCATGATTTTTGGCCACTAACGATGACATTATGTTTGTTTCGGAATCACCGGTTACAGCAATAAATGCATCCATATCTGCTAGCCCTTCTTCTTCTAAAGCTTCTACATCTCTAGCGTCAACATTGATTACCAGGGCTTTCTTAAGTCTTCCCGCAATTTTTTCACACCTGAGTTTGTCTTTCTCTACTAGGGTAACATTGTAATCTTGCTCTAAGTGCTCTGCAGTTAAGACTCCTATTTCGCTTCCGCCAAGTATCATAATGTCCTTAATGGGGAAACATTCTTTTCCGCAAATATTAGTCACATCATCAATAGATTCAGGAGTTGAAATAAAGTAAACAATGTCGTTTTCCTTTATAGTCGTTTCTGGAGTAGTTAGAATTGTTTCTTTATTTCTGTGAAGGGCAATTGATTTATAATTTAATTCGGGATTTAGATAAGAGCTATCTTTTACTGTTTTGTTCTTTAGTGGAGAATTTTCTCCGATAGAGATTCCGAATACGGTTAATTTCCCATCTTCAAATTCAAAATCATCAGTAAACACCGATCTTTTTACAAGCCTGTTAATTTCCTCTGTTGCTAAAAGAACAGGCGAGATTAGAGTGTCTATTCCAAGGTCTTGGTAAATTTCTTCTCTTCCTTTTTTTAGGATATCTAAATCTGTAATCCGAGCAATGGTTCTTTTAGCGCCGAATTTCTTTGCTAGAATAGAGATCAATAAATTAGTTTCTTCCGAAGACGTAACCGCTATTAGTAAATCGCAAGAATCTACTTTTGCGCTTTCCAGTATTTTAATAGATTTTGCATCTCCAACAATGGTGTATACATCAATATGGGATGCAACGTATTGCAGTCTATCTGCGTTCTCGTCAATCAAATAGATGTCCTGAGATTCACTTGAAAGCATTTTAGCTAAATGATACCCTACGGCTCCGGCTCCAGTAATAATAATCTTCATAACTCAATAATGAATAACATTACACTGCAAATGTAAATATTGATTTGGAGATAATCGAAGTTTTGAAAGAGGAAATGATGAAATATTTACCCGATATATTGTGGGGTTCAATTAACGGCCCTGTTTTGTTGATGTATTTTCCCTTTTAAGCAGATTGAGCATTAAGAAAACTATCTCCACCTTTTTCAATTATATTTTTTAAAGGCTTGAAGTAGGTTTTTAGTAGGGGCCATTTGTCATCATACCTTTCAAGGAGGGTGTTTATAGGTTTTTTGTACTTCTTAAGATTGAAAGTAATAGCAGAAGGTGTTATCTTGGGTTCGCATAGTTCAGAAACTGTATTTCCGTTAATTTTCCATTCGCGTTGATGAGCTTTGCTGGCTGCAACTTCATATTTGTCTAACAGTTCAACAATGTTCGAATATTTGTCATTTTTGTAAACTGCAACATCGATATGTTTTCTTTCTTCTATCGAAATATGTTCAGGTTCAATTAATAGGGTAGAAGAGTAGTTGATGGTTAAATTAAGAGCCATATGAACAGCGCCTCTTATTGCTTTTTCAATTGTTTCTAAATCTGTTATTTTAGAAATGATAAAATCTTTTGCATCTTCGGATAGGGCAATTGATATAGCCATTTCTTTATTGATTTGTGTCACTAAAGAATTCATAAAATGCTGCAGACTCTTTTTGTAGTTCTCCTTTAATAATAGATTTTCCTCTTTTGTATTTTCTAAAGTTGTTTTCTGATTTTGTAAATTATGAAGCACGAGATTGTGTGTTTCTAGATTATTGTATTCCTCTTTTATTCGGGCAGCAATAACATTGTATAGCAAATTACCTATTGTTGCTTTTTGTTGCGTAGTGATTTTTGTTTCTTTAGACATTCCGAATATCCCCGCGTGAGGTACTTTTATAATTAGCATGTCAAACATCCGGTCAAAAGGAGAGATGAATTTCAGGCACAAGTAGTTGTTGTCGTCTTCATCTTCTAGTGTAAGTTGCTGAATCTTTTTCTTGCTTTTTACTCCAGTTCCCGAAACTTCATTTAGAAATAGAAGCATATCTTTTCTAAACCATGTGTGTGTAGCTTTGTCTTTTCTAGCTTTTTGTAATAAATGGACTTTGTTTTTTACGGAGAGTTTACTAGTTCCGTTTTCAGCAAAACATTTTAATACCACCTCCTTATCTGGATTACAGTAAGCGGCATAAGCTTCTGTGACCCCAGGGATGTAGTTCTTAAGGTTATCAGAGAGATAACTTAAAGGGTGTTCTATGAATGTGTAACGCAGCATACTTAAGTACGAAGTTAAGTAATTTATTGAGATTATACTTAATAAATTGAGTAATGTTTCAAGTAATTATTAAGTGCTACTTGATTAAAAAGTTAAGTCAATTAAAATTGCTTAACTACAGTAAACATTGTAAAGTTACTACGTACTATTGTTTTAATTAATACGATAAAGCAATTTTATTAAGTTAGTAATTGAGTATAAGTGAAGTTAAAAAAAGGACTATATAGATTGAAGGTGTTACCCATAATGGTGCAATTATTATATGGACTATTGCTTGTAGTTCGTTTTATCATCAGATGTATTTTGAAATTATTTTTCAGACTTATTTTCTTAATATGCAAGAATTTGGTGGCGTTTAACAGAAGTAAAATAAAGCCATTATTAAATTCGTTTTACGAATATTTATATAGCAGAGCATGCGAAGCTTTTGATTGTGGTATTGAGCAACAAAATGAAAATAACAATAGTGAAGAGCAAGAAATAGCCATTCCATTATTTAATAGAATTGGTGCATTTTTCTTGAAACTAGTGCTGCTTTTTTTCGGAAGAAAAAAGGAAGTAATAAACAGAAACAAGAAAAGTGCTTTTATGAATCGAAAAAAACGTGGCCAACAGAATAAAGGAGCAGCAAGTACATATCTTGCTCGTTTCCAGGCTTTATTTCGAGTTTTAGGGTATTGATTTTTGCAAGGTAAAATGAATTATAAAAAATGGAATGATGGAATACAGTAAATGGTACAATAAAATACTTGGCTTACAAGCAGATACTGATAAGGTCAGTTATAGGGATAAAAGGATTGAGATTTATGAACTCTTTAAGAAAAATAAATATAAAAAATCACCTGAAAAAATTAAGGGAAAGCCATCACAGTATAAGTAGTTTTTTAATTATCTCTATTATCCTTACATTCGAAGCCTGAAAAAAGAAAAGTATGACGAAGATTAAGTTTGGAACAGATGGATGGAGAGCAATTATTGCTAAAGAATTTACTGTAGATAATGTAATAAGAATTTCCGAAGCAACCGGGAGTTGGACGAAAAGTAATTATGACAAACCTTCTATTGTTTTAGGTCATGATTGCAGATTTGCGGGTGAAATGTTTGCTGAAACTGCAGCTAAAGTGTTTGCTTCTCAAGGTATAAAAGTGTTGCTAGCGAAGAATTTTGTTTCAACACCAATGGTTTCATTAGGTTGTGTGAAATACAACACTTCAATAGGAGTAGTTGTAACAGCAAGCCATAATCCACCTTCTTATAATGGATATAAATTAAAAGGAGGCTTTGGTGGCCCTTTAAGTCCCGAACATGTTCAGGAAGTTGAAGATATTATTTCTGATACAGTAAACATTGATGTTGCATCACTTTCGATCGAAGATTTCGTAAAACAAGGATTGATTGAATATGTTGATCTTGAGGAATTATATTTAGATGCAGTTCGTAAGAACTTTGATTTAGAAGCTATTGCGAATTCAGATATGAATTTTGCTTACGATGCAATGTATGGTGCTGGGCAAAATGTACTAAAGAAACTATTGCCAGAAATGACTTTCTTGCATTGCGATGAGAATCCATCATTTATGGGTCAAGCACCAGAGCCAATAGATAAAAATTTACAAGAGTTTTCTCAATTAATAAAATCCAGAGGGAATATCGCTGCTGGTTTGGCGACTGATGGTGATGCTGATAGAATAGGGCTATATAATTCAAATGGAGAATTTGTAGATTCTCACCATATTATGTTGTTATTGATGCATTACTTGCATAAAACAAAAGGGCTAGGAGGAAAGGTTGTTGTTGCAGCCTCTACAACTCCTCGAGTTGGACGTTTAGCAGAAATGTGGGGATTGGAGTTTGATATGGTTCAGATTGGGTTTAAATACATTGCTGCTCAAATGGTGACTGAGGATGTTCTAGTTGGAGGAGAAGAAAGCGGAGGGATAGCGATAACAGGACATATTCCCGAAAGAGATGGTATTTGGATGGGATTAGTTCTTTTTGAATTTATGGTTAAATCTGGAAAATCATTAGAAGATCTGGTTGACGAAATTTATGCCTTGGTTGGAGAGTTCAAATATTGGAGAGATGATTTACACCTTTCTGAAGAATTAAAACAAGAAGTTATTGCCAATTGCAAGGCTGACAAGTACCAATCTTTTGGTGAGTACCAAGTACAAGAAGTTCAAACAATTGATGGGTTTAAATATATTCTTAGTGAAGATGAATGGTTAATGATTCGTCCTTCTGGCACAGAGCCAGTATTGAGAGCTTACGCTGAAGCCAAAACGCTTGATGGAGCAAAGGCTATTCTTAAAGCTGCAAAAGCTGAATTGGGAATAGGGTAAATTTATTCCTAATATAAATGCTTACGCGTTGTGTGGCTATTTATGAACAATTTTAGTCAAAACTCTTCCTCGACTTGCTCTAATAAAAACCTTGGATTCAATTTTTAACTCTTCCAAAGAGGTAGATTCATCAAGTTCGCTTGCTAATACTTGAAAGCGCTTGTCTGCTTTCATAGCAAGTCCATCTACCATCAATGAAACGGAATTGAAATTAAGCAATCGTAGTCTATTAATATCTCGTAATCTTGACAGAGCTACGTACCCTTGTCCTCTTTCAAAAGTTCTTCCCAAGTCCAGTTCTGCAGCATCTAAAGTCATTCCTTGACTTTTATGAACTGTTATTGCCCAAGCAAGCCGCAGAGGTATTTGTTTATAAGAAGCCAAAGTATTACCCTTTTCATCATCTATAGACCATTCTTCTGGACTAGCTGTAATTTTTTCATTGTCTAATGTCTTCACTACCGGTATCCCAACAGAAGAATATTTAATAATTTCTCCTAGCGTTCCGTTAATGTATCCTTTTTCAACGTTGTTTTTGACAAACATTACTTTAGCTCCAATTCGCAAAGGCATGTCATTTTGCGTAAGAACCGTATTTTTTAAAACGGTAATTAGCGCTTTGTCACCTGAGGTTTTCGCTTTAAAAAACCTGCTTTTACCGGGTAAATCTGCTAAATGGGTATTGTTAATGAAATCGACATCTTCGTTATGCGTGTAGAGTTTTGTGGGTTCTATTCCAGATTCGAAAGTAGTGTTTGCAGCATTTTTTAATGCGTCGATAGATTTCTGTGTAACGCTACCGCAACGAATATCCTCCAAAACATCAACTAATACATTATCATTTTGCCTAAACTGCTTCGTTAGGTAGCAGATATTAAAGTTTGCATTTTGCCAAGCTGTGGACATAAATGAAAATTTATCGCTACTACGTTCACCATATTTTCCAATAGGAGGGAGTTGGAAAAAATCACCACACAATACTATTTGTACTCCCCCAAAAGCATCATTGTTTTCCTTGCAATAAGTCAAAACTTGGTTAATAGAATTTAACTGATCTCTGTGTAGCATGGAGATTTCATCAATGATAAGAACCTTAACCTTATCAAATTGTTCTCTTAAATATTTCTTCTTTTTTAAATTTCGAAGATCTTTTCCTGTCAGTAATTGCTTAATACCAATACCAGACCAAGAATGAATTGTACTGCCTTTTATATGGGTAGCTGCAATACCTGTTGAAGCTGTAATAGCAACATTAATATTAGCATCTTTTAGGTGTTGTGTAAATTGATTTAAGACATAGGTTTTCCCGGTTCCAGCAGAACCTGTGAGGAAAATATTCCTTCCAGATTTTAACAATGCGAGTGCCTTTTCTTGTGTCATTTATTTGTTGAGTAGTATGAAGTTGTAAAACTACCAACAAACTTGATTGGAATATCATGCAAATAGAAATGATATAAACAGTTACATTTGCAAAAAACAATACAATGGAATCTTTTAGTGATTTTAAGCTTGTAAAACAATTGAACTATGCAATTGATGATTTAGGATTTGATAAGCCAACTCCTATTCAGAAAGAAGCGTTTTCAGTTGTACTCTCTGGTAAAGACATTGTAGGAGTAGCACAAACAGGTACAGGTAAGACGCTAGCGTACATGTTGCCAATTCTGCAGGAGTTGAAATTTTCTACGCAAGTTGCTCCAAGAGTTGCTATTATGGTTCCTACAAGAGAATTGGTTCTGCAAGTGGTTGAAAATATCGAAAGTTTTGCAAAATATATAAGCCTAAGGGTGGTAGGAGTATATGGCGGAACCAATATTAATACACAAATGCAATCCGTTGCGCAAGGAGCTGACATTGTTGTTGGTACACCTGGAAGATTTTATGATTTATCATTAAGTGGCGCTTTAAAATTAAAGGCGATTAAGAAATTAGTAATTGATGAGGTGGATGTAATGATGGACTTAGGTTTCTTGCCACAACTGACCAATATTTTTGAATTACTTCCCGAGAAAAGACAAAACATAATGTTTTCTGCTACCATGACTGAAGAGGTAGATGCATTAATTGATGATTTTTTTATCGTTCCTACAAAAATTGCGATAGCTGTTAGCGGAACGCCTTTAGAGAACATTGCGCAACAATGCTATCCTGTTCCTAATTTTTATACTAAAGTCAACTTACTGACGCATTTAATAAAGAATAAAACAGATTTTAGGAAAGTATTGATTTTTGTTTCAAGTAAAAAAATAGCAGACAGGTTGTTTGATGCTTTAGAAGGAAGGTTTGGCTCTGAATTAGGGGTGATACATTCCAATAAGTCACAAAACTATAGAATTCGCTCTGTCGAACAATTTGATTCTGGAGTAAATCGAATTTTGTTATCTACCGATGTGATGGCACGTGGATTGGATTTAGAAAAAATAACACATGTAATCAATTTTGATACGCCAACATATCCAGAAAACTACATGCACCGAATTGGTAGAACGGGCAGAGCAGAAGAGGAGGGTAATACTATATTGTTTTATACGGAGAAAGAGACAGAGAACAAAGAAGCTATTGAGGATTTGATGAAAATGAAAATCCTAACAAATAAAATACCTAAAGATGTTGAAGTTTCAAGAGAGTTGATTCCAGAAGAGCAACCTCGTAATGTTGAGATACATAAAAGTCATAAAAAGAAAACGGACGAAGAGGTAAGCTATCATCAGAAAAGCGAAAAGAATTCACAGACTAATCAAGGTGGTTCTTATAGAAGGATAATTGCGAAAAAGTACAAGAAACCAAAAACCAGAGGTGATAAAAACTTTGGCAAAAGAAAAGGGATGAAATAATGGCAGAGATCCAACCAAATAATCCACTTCACGGAATCAGCTTAAAAGAGATATTAAATTACTTGGTAGAAAAATATGGTTGGGAAGGGCTAAATGAAGAGATAAAAATAAACTGTTTTTATGCTAACCCGTCAATCAACTCTAGTTTGAAATTCCTCAGAAAAACGCAATGGGCAAGAGATAAAGTAGAGAAGCTATACTTGGATTCCATTTAATTTAAAATCTGATTCCATCAGGTTTAGCGTTTGAATGCCTATATATATAAATATTTGTCAAATTTAGCCTGTCCATTTGAAAGACTCAAAATGATTGGAATCAAAATAATTATTTCCTTTTGAAATGCATATTTTAGAAGCATTGGTTACATTTGCTTTATGGGAAATGTACTTGGTATATCGACTAGAATTAAATCTAAAGCTCCAATGGAGTTATTTTCCTCAGCGAAGGTTTCATTTAATCATGGTGTAGGAGATGACTCTAGAGGGCTGAAAAGAAATGGTAGGCAAATAACAATAATGTCTAAAGAAGCCTGGGAGGATGCATTGTCAGAACTTGGTAAAGACTTACATTGGACCACTAGAAGAGCCAACATTTTGGTTGAAGGAATCGATTTAGAAAACACCACCGGAGAGGTTTTAAAAGTTGGTAGCTTTTTAGTTGAAATTACGGGGGAATTAAATCCTTGTCATAGAATGGATGAGCAAGAGGCTGGTTTGACAAAAGCTTTGACTCCAAAATGGAGAGGTGGAGTGACTTGCAAACTTTTGCGTGAAGGAATAGTGAGCGAAAATGACAGCGTAAACTTTATGGATAAGGCTTCACTAACATCCGAAGGTTTTTTATAATTAGTTAATACCTGGTTTGCTTTAAAGCTTTTCTAGCTGGTTGATACTAATCGAGGCTACAGAGTTACCTATTCTCTAACTCCTTTATAGTTTTAAAAAAATTATTTGAAATGGCTTCATTATTTATATGTTGACCAGCTGTAACCACTTCTTTGCCGTTAATAATTGTAGTCTCTTGCATTGAGGCATCAGAAGAATAAAGAATTGTAGAAGCCATGTTGTCGATGGAAGTGGACCCAATTAATGGAGATTTATCGTCATAGATAATGGCATTTAAGGGTTTTCCAACTTCAAAGAATTTTTCTTCAAAATTATTCATAGCTTTTCTACCAGCTGTCGATGCCATTTCAAAAGCAAATAAACCGCTGTCGCCTTGTTCAGCAGAATTGAAAGTATCTCTTTTATGTGAGACTAAACGTTGCCCATAATCAAGTAAGCGAAGCTCTTCTAACGGATTTAGATCCACATGACTATCGGTTCCAATACTCCATTTACCTCCCAATTCTTGGTACTTACGTAAGGGAAAAATTCCATCTCCTAAGTTTCCTTCGGTAGTTGGGCAAAGAACTACGTTAGCACCAGATTGCGCAATAGATGCAGTTTCATTGTCCGTAATATGGGTAGCATGTACCAAATGAAAACGATCAGATAAAGCAACATTTTCAGCTAACCATTCAACAGGTCTTTTGCCTAAATATTCAACAGCGTCTTCAATTTCTTTTAACTGTTCTGAAATATGAATATGAAACGGAAGGTTTTGAGGACCAAATTGTGCAATTTCGGAAATATGTTCCGGTTCAACACCTCGCATGGAGTGTATTCCAATAGCTATGTTTGCTCCATTATAATGTTTACAGATTGCCTGACTTGCATCTAAAAGCTTCATGTAATCATCAACGGATGGAGAAATGAATCTTTTTTGTCTTTCATTAGGTGCAACACCAAAACCTCCTTTTTGATAAAAAATGGGAACCAGAGTAATGTTTATCCCTGCGGTTTCTGCTGCAGCAACCAATCGGCTTCCCATTTCAGCTAGGTTATCGTATTGTTTTCCATTTTTATCGTGATGAACATAATGAAACTCAGCAACGCTAGTGTATCCATGACGAACCATTTCAGCATAGAGCATTGTAGCAATGTCTTCCAGTTGGTCTGGAGAAATATTTAAAGCTAGTCTGTACATCGCTTCTCTCCAGCTCCAAAAATCACCATTTGTAGCATTAGCGTCATGTTTTTCTGCTAAACCAGCCATTGCATATTGAAAAGCATGTGAGTGCGCATTTTGAAATCCAGGTAAAGCGTATCCAGCATCTACTTCATTCATATTGACCTGTTCAATATCGACAATGATACCATCTCTATCAATAGTAACGGCTCTGTTTTCCAACCAGCCTTCGTTTTGTAATATTCCTTTAAAAGTATATTGTTTCATTTCTTAAAACTATAGTTGGTTTAACGATTTAATAAGGTTTTCGAAAATTGGAATAAGCATCTTCCTCATGTTATTTGCTCTGTCCTCAGAGAAAATTAATTCATCATCTTCCATGTACAGTTTCTTAACCATTTCTAATTGTAGTGCATGAATCCCATTTTCAGGTTTTCCAAAATACCGTGTAATATGTCCGCCTTTAAAAGGAGTGTTGTGCGTGACGGTATGGCCAGAGTCTTTTAGCCCGTACAAAGCGACTTTAATCAAATTTTGATGTGCAGTTTTCTCATCATTATTTCCTAAAATTAAATCCGGAAAATCATCTTTACGAATGGTTTTAACTGATTGGCGAATAGAATGTGCATCCCAAAGTAGGACATCGTCAAATTCTGTTTTTAAATCAGATAATAAACCTTCAATTTTATTGTAGTAAGGCCAGTAATATTCTTTTAGCCTCCGATCTACCTCTTGTTTGTTAGGCGTATGCTCCTCATCAATGTAAATATCTTTCCCGAAAAAATCTGTTAATGTAGTTAGTCCTGTAATAATTCTTCCATCGTTATATAATGGAGCACTTTCAGGGTCTCGATTTAAATCAATTACCCATCTGCTATAGTTAGCGTGTATAATTGTAATGCCTAATTCCGATGCAAATTCATATAATTGATGAACAAACCAATCCGTATCATCAGGTTGCTGCATTAAATCTTTGTGGTAAGAGTTTTTTAACTCACTTGGAAATTTCACCCCACAATGTGGCACACTTATTACAATTGGTACTCTTTGTCCTTTTGGATTTATAATATGAAATGGTTCATTCATTGATGTGTTTTCTGCAATATTAGTCGGCTAAGATAGTTAGTATCTTAGAAAGTAGAAATGATTTTTAATACAGAAGAGAAAAAACAATTATATTTAGACAAAATTATACGAAATATGTACAATACGGACGTGGAAGCTGTCGACGCTTTAGTTGAAAAATACCAAGCATTAAAAAAGGAAATAAGTAAAGTTATTGTTGGGCAAGATGATGTTGTAGAACAAGTCCTTATTTCTATTTTTAGTGGAGGGCATTGCTTGTTGGTAGGTGTTCCTGGATTGGCAAAAACATTATTAGTAAATACTATATCAGATGTTTTAGGTTTAAAATTTAATAGAATTCAATTTACGCCAGACTTAATGCCATCAGATATTATAGGTGCTGAAATATTAGATGAAAACAAAAAATTTAAATTTATAAAAGGACCCTTATTTTCAAATATAATATTAGCAGATGAGATAAATCGTACTCCACCTAAGACACAAGCGGCATTATTAGAAGCCATGCAAGAAAAAGCTGTTACTACTGCTGGCCAAAGATTTGTGTTGGATAAGCCATTTTTCGTTTTGGCAACACAAAATCCAATTGAGCAAGAAGGAACTTATCCACTTCCTGAAGCTCAATTAGACAGGTTTATGTTTAATGTATGGGTGGATTATCCCTCATATGAAGAAGAATTGGCAATTGTGAAAACAACAACATCAGATTCTAAAGTTGCGTTAAATCACATATTAAATGCTGAAGATATAATTTATTTTCAACAATTAATTCGAAGGATTCCTATACCAGACAATGTGTTGGAATATGCGGTAAAGTTAAGTACGAAAACGAGACCAAATACTCCAGACTCTCCAGAAATGATTAATAAGTATGTATCATGGGGAGCGGGTCCAAGAGCTTCACAATATCTAGTTATAGGAGCAAAATGTCATGCAGCAATTAACGGAAAGTATTCTCCAGATATTGAAGACGTGCAAGCGGTTGCAGAGCCAATTTTGCGCCATCGTTTGGTTAGAAACTATATGGCAGAAGCAGAAGGCTATACTATTGAAAGAATAGTAAAAGAATTGATGTAACTCTGTATCAATAAATAGATATTTGCAAATAATATATCTATGATTTATATTTATACCTTCTAATTAAAGCGGGATTATGAAGAAAGGTATTTTAATTTCATTAGTATTTAGTAGTTTCAACTTATTTGGTCAGATTGAGAATAGTTCATTTACAGCTACTGGTAGAGGCGGAGCAACAACATTTGTGACAGATTATCAAGCTTTAGGGATTAATCCAGCGAATTTAGGATGGCATTTAGAATTTGAGGAGAAGAAGTTTGCAATGGGTTTTAATGAACTTACTTATTCGATACACTCGGGAGCATTGTCCAAGCAAACACTTAGAGATGAATTTAAATCTGCCATAAGACAAGAGGAAGGAGCATCTTTCACTTATGATGAAAAAGTTCAAGCAGCTAAGGATTTTTCTGAAGCTGGATTGGCGTTAAATTTCAATTATGGTTCATTTGGATTTGCTTATCACACAGACAAATTTGGGGGGATAGCTTTTAGGGTAAATGATAACGTAAGTTGGTACTCGAAATTTAATGAAGACATTTCAGAAATTCTGTTTTTAGGTAAAACTGCTCCTTATTTTGATTCGTTAATGGTGCTATTGCCAAGTGGAGATACGTCAATGATTTTAAACGATACAAGTATGGTTAGTGGATTGAATCAGGATTCTATCATTAATGGTATAGCAACTTTGCCAAGCAACATTTCAAAGTTGTTTGATGGAAGTCAAATTTCTTTGTCTTGGACTAGAGAGTACAATTTATCGTATGGCAGAAAAATTATAGAAAAGGACAGTGTGTTTGCTTTATATGCTGGAGTTGGCATTAAGTATTTTCAAGGAATGGCATACGTAGATATTACATCCAATGGGAATGGACAAATGGAAGCATTCTCTTCCATGTCATCAGCCTTCGGAATTAACTATGGAGATGCAGCCTTATCAAACCCAAGTGCTGACTCTATTGCAAGTTCATTTTTACCTAGGTCAGTTGGACATGGATTCGGAATGGATTTTGGGGTTAATGTTTTATTATTTAACAAACTAAAAATTGGATTAGCAGTTAATAATATAGGTTCAATGACTTGGGATGGAAACGTATACACGGTTAAGGATACTTTGGTTTTTGATACACAGTCTGCAGGGCTTAATAACTTCAATGTGGCTTCTCAATTGGGAGATATTCTTGGAGAGGATGGAGTGTTTGAATACAATGGATTAGCTTCAAAAACGGTGCAGCTACCAACAGTTGTACGTTTTGGAGCTAGTATTGAACTTGGAAAGAAAATAGAGTTAGGTTTTGATATGCTATTACCAACAAATGAAGTGCCTGGACCCGGTAGTTCTCAAAATGCTATTATTGGTTTTGGTGGAGATGTTCAGCCTATACCATGGGTGCGATTGTCAGCTGGTGTAATGACTGGAGGAAATTATGACATGTCTATTCCTATAGGGTTAACATTTGTTTTAGGGAAAGGGTCTTTCGAAGCAGGTTTAGCGTCTAGAGATGCAATTACATTCTTTGTTAATGATGGCCCTACATTGTCTTTGAGTACTGGTTTTATGAGATTCAGATTTTAAAATTATAGGAAGGTATGGAAGAGTTTGATAATCAAAGTTTATTCAATTTACACAGATCGATAATTGAAGAACATATGGATTTTCTTTATAAAGGGGTTATTACTACTGATGTGGTTAACATATTATTAGATATTGTTAAAAAGAAATTTAGCGAATTTAAAATAGATTACTCGTTACAAAAAAGGATATATAATATTGCGGTAGAATGTTTAGAGAATGTTAGAGATCATGGTCTATCTGGGTGTGATAGAGACTCAATTTTTCTTATCGGAAAATTAGATGGGGTATTTTTAATAGGAACAGGGAATATTATTAATAAGAATGTAACAAATAGTCTTGAAAGCAGTTTGAATAAAATAAATGGATTGGATAGAGGTGGCCTTAAATTAATTTATAAAGAGACAATATCTGAACAACTGGGTAGCGATAGTAATGATGTAGGGCTCGGGTTGATAGATATTGCAATTAAAGCAAATAACAAAATAGACTATCAAATAAAATCCGTTAATGACGATCAAGATTTTTTTTCATTTCAGGTTAAAATAAATACACAAGTATAATATGGAAGTATTAGAGATAGAAGGAACAAGCTATACTCCTAAAGTAGTATTTGATGTAAAAAATAAGGTGTTTGAAATCACTGGAGATTCAAGGCCTGAGGATACACATACTTTTTATCAAGTATTAATTGATTGGTTAAGCAATTTGGATAGCCCCTCAGTTCAGGGGGATTTAAAATTTAAGTTTGCTTTTGACTATTTGAATTCATCTTCTAGTAAATTTATTTTTAAATTAATAAGTTGTCTTAAGGACTTAGAATCAAAAGGTGTTAATTTTTCCATTGATTGGTATTATGATGAGCCAGATATTGATATGAAAGAATTAGGAGAAGAATACGCTGAATTGGCGGATATTAAAATAAACTTGATATCAGTTGAAGTTTAAGCAATTTTTCCAATACAGTTTTTTGATACTCTTTCTTTTTGGAAGTCACCTAATTTATTCACAGGAAACGAATTTAAGAAGTGAATTTGATTTTTCCGAAATTGATTTCACAAATGATACATCTGTTGCCTTAACTGGTGAATGGGAGTTTTATTGGGATACCCTTTTGGAGCCAGACGGTGGTTCTCTAAATTACTCTTTGGAATACTTGCCAGGTTTTTGGAAAAATTATGGAGTTAATGAACATTCAGCTGCTGGCTATGCAACTTTTAAAACGCGGGTTAAATTAAGCCGAGATAGGCCAATTTTAGCATTTCAATTAGGAGATATTCACAATTCGTACAATTTATATGTAAATGATAAGCTTGTTAGAAGCGTTGGTATTGTGACTAAGTCAATTGAAGGCTCCGTTCCTAAATGGGTTCCACAATTTATCGTTTTAGATGATACAAGTGAAATATTGGAAATAACGCTTCAAGTCTCAAATTTCCATCATAGAAACGGAGGAGTGCAACACGCTATTGTATTGGGTAATGTAGATTATTTGTTGTCTGTAAAAGAGAGTGTTTCTCTTGCTGATTTACTTCTAGGTGGTTCCTGTATGGTTATTGGGCTCTTCTTTTTTGGAATGTATTTTTTCTATCAAAAAGATAAAAGCACAAAATACTTTGGTTTATTTTGTTTTTCATTAGCCGTTAGAGTTTTGATTGTAGGCTCCAGAAGCTTACTAATAATTATGCCTTGGCTTCCATGGCAAATAGCAATAAGAATTGAATACTTAACTTTGTTTTTTTCGGTTCTTTTCTTTTTGTATTTCGTTTATTATTCATTTAAAGAGCAAACATCCAAGCTTTTGGTTCAGCTGATAACGTATATCTATATTTTGATAATTACAGGCACAATTCTGCTCCCCGCTTCTATATTCACTTATTTTGTTATTCCAAACAATACATTGTTACTCGGGTTGATAATATATTCGCTCATAGTTTATTTAAAAGCATTTAGACAAAAAGTGTTTGGAGCCGGTTGGGCCATCCTTAGTTTTTGTGTTTTAATGGTTGCAGTTGGATTAGCATTGTCTGAATATGCAAATTTGTTTATTCCTAGCCCAATTCTGGTAAGTATTGCGTTCCTAGCTTTTGTTTTCACCATGTCATTAATTTTTGCTGCTCGTTTTGGTAAAGCATTTTCAGATGTGGAAAGTTTAAAAATTGATGCAGAGGTTCAGAATGATAAAATTTCAGAACAACATAATTTAATCAAAGACTCCATACATTATTCTAAAAGAATACAAAGAGCTTTGTTGCCATCAAAAAAAGCGATCCAAGAGAAACTTCCTAACTCAGTAATTTATTATAATCCTCAAAGTGTTGTAAGTGGTGATTTTTATTGGTACAAATATATTGAGAAATCAAATGATGTCATTCTAGCTATTTCTGATTGCACAGGACATGGTGTGCCGGGAGCTTTCATGAGTATTGTTGGAATTTCAAGTTTGGATAAAATTGTTTCCACTAAGCCCAATTATAGGCCGTCGCAAATTCTGGAGCAATTAAACAGTGAAATAAGATTAAAATTGAATAGTGATATTGACGAGCAAGTACAGGAAGGAATGGATATTATTATTTGTCGCATATCATTAGATACAAATAGTATTGAATTTTCTTCAGCGTTGCATAAGATGGTTCTTTTAAGGAATGGAGAAGCTACTCTTTTCAATGGTTGTAGACATTTTATAGGTAGCCATTTTAAGAAGGGGTTTAAATTTATTGAACATAAATTAGAGTTAAAGAAGGACGATCAAATTTTTATGTTTTCTGATGGAATTTATGATCAGAAAGGCGGTAGTAAAGGGAAGAAACTATATTTGAAAGGGTTTGAAGAAATTCTTATTCAAATGGCGAATATGCCAGTTTCCGAACAAGAGAATTATTTGAGTTCTAAAATAAAGAGTTGGCAAGGAGTATCGGAGCAGTTAGATGATATGCTTGTTTTTGGTTGGAAAGTTTAATAGTTTTCACTTAGAGTTGTCACAACATTGAAGATTTATAGTAAGTGCTTTAGCATTTTTAATCAGTTTAGTTGGGAAAAAATTGTTTTATATTCTTTTCGAAAAACCATCTATTAAGTTAGGTCAGAAATTAAAGTGCAAATAAAAAACCCAGACTAATTAATTTTGTCTGGGTTTTTTTGCTTCTTTTAGTTTATCTATTGTCTTCCTCGTTAACACCCGGGTGTTTTGCTTTTTGCCATTTAAAAACCGAATCACTAATTTCTGTATTAGTAATAAATTTTGTAATGGAAAATACAAGCGTTAAACCATCCTTTGTTTTAATAATCACTTTTTTAATTTGTTTTATGTTTCTGTCTACCGTTAACACAATTGTATGATACTTACTTTCCTTAGGATTAGAAGGGAATAACTTTATTTGATGTACGTTAGATCCAGTAGAAACTTCTTTAACATATTGGTGGTTAAAGTTTTTATCCCAAATTGTCATGATTTCACTTGGATTAAAGTCACTTACGTCTTCTGCATCATCAATATAACATTCGTTATCTTCTTCAATGTAAGACCACACTGTTTCTCCGTTGCAAAAAACCTCTCTATCCGAGGTAGTATAATGAAATTTAGATCCTTTGGTTTGTGCTTTTCCAGCTTGTGATTCATTAATTTCTTTACTCTTAATCGTTAATTTAAAATCGATACTCATCGATTTATATGTTTTTGTTTTCTCACTAAGTTCCGTTAATATTTTTTTAGCCAATATATCTTTGTCTTCTTGCGCATTAAGGCTGAGCAAAAACAAACCTAGTAATAGTGATAATAATATACGTTTCATAATGTGTTAATTAATTCAATTTTCCTTTGTCTCTGAGGTCTTTCAAAAACTGTTCCAAAGCCAGAACATCTGGTATTAAAACTTCCCTTGCCTTACTTCCTCTGTGGCCCCCGATCAATCCAGTAGCCTCTAATTGGTCAATAATTCTACCGGCCCGGTTATAACCTAGTTTTAATTTTCGTTGTAATAATGATGCAGAACCTTGTTGGCTATTGACGATTATTTCAGCTGCATCTTCAAATAGAGAATCTAACTCGTCGTCAATTTCTCTAGTTTCTGCTGTTTCTTCAATATATTCTGGCAGTAGAAATGCCTCAGGATAACCTCGTTGAGTACCAATGTAGTCTACTATCTCACCCACTTCTGGAGTGTCAACAAATCCACATTGTATCCGAATAACATCATTTCCATTTGAAAATAACATATCACCACGTCCAATTAATTGATTTGCACCTCCGGTATCTAAAATTGTTTTGGAATCAATACTAGAAGTAACTCTAAAAGCAATACGAGCAGGGAAATTAGCTTTAATAATTCCCGTAATAACATTTACAGAAGGTCTTTGAGTTGCAACGATTAAGTGAATTCCAATAGCACGTGCCAATTGGGCTAATCGTGCAATGGGCGTTTCTACTTCTTTCCCTGCAGTCATTATTAAATCAGCAAACTCATCTATAACCAAAACAATATAGGGTAAATATCTGTGACCTTTTTCTGGATTTAATTTTCGGTTAATGAATTTTTGGTTGTATTCTTTTATGTTTCTTACCAAAGCTTCTTTCAATAATTCATAGCGCTGATCCATTTCCACACAAAGACTATTCAATGTAGCTACAACCTTACTAGTGTCGGTGATTATAGCGTCTCCGTCATCAGGTAGTTTAGCTAAAAAATGTCTTTCAATTTTATTGTAGATAGCAAGTTCAACTTTTTTAGGATCGACTAAAACAAATTTTATTTGAGAAGGGTGTTTTTTATAAAGTAACGAAACTAAAATAGCATTTAACCCAACAGATTTACCTTGTCCAGTCGCTCCAGCCATCAGCAGATGTGGCATTTTGGTTAGATCTGTTACAAAAGTTTCATTCGAAATAGTTTTTCCCAGCGCTACAGGTAATTCCATGTTGGAATTTTGAAACTTGTCAGAAGCAATCAAGGCTTTCATAGAAACAATATCAGGATTAGAATTAGGCACTTCAATACCAACAGTTCCTTTTCCAGGCATTGGAGCAATAATACGAATACCGAGTGCAGATAAACTCAGTGCAATATCGTCTTCTAAGTTTTTAATTTTAGAAATTCTTACACCTGCCGCAGGAACTATTTCGTACAATGTAACACTTGGACCTATTGTTGCTTTTATTTTAGAGATTTCAATTTTATAGTGCCCTAAGGTCTCAATAATTCTGTTTTTATTAAGTTCAAGTTCTTCTTTATTGACTTGAATGTTTCCACTTCCATGGTCTGCTAACAAATCAATACTAGGTAATTGATATTGCGACAAATCCAGTTTTGGGTCATACAATCCAAATTCTTTTACTTTATCAATTAATTCTGTTTCACTTAAAGCTTCTTCTTCTTTTGGAGCCTCAACTTCCAATTCTTTAGAATCTTGCTTAGGTACTTCAGTATCTTCTGGTTCTATTATTGGTTCTAGTGCTAGTTCATTGTCCAAGTCTAAAGTAGGAGTTACTATTTCTTCTTTTATCGGAAATTCAATTGGGGTTTGCACTTCTTCCTCTGTAATATCTTCTTCTGTAATGGAATTTTGAGCTATATTTTCATCTTCAGGAATAAAATCAGGATGCTCATTTTTAATCGAAGCTATTAAATTGCCTACCCAATCAAATGACGGGTTAAATAGCACAATTACAGATAAAACACCTGTAAAGAATACAAAAGCTGCTGCTCCAACACTACCTGCTATATTTGTTATCCATGAAATAATTTCAGCTCCATATAACCCCCCCATAAAGTCATAAGGGCTTTCAAAAAAGAAGCCCATGCAAATAGATAGCCATACTAATGAAACTACAGAAATTTTAAGAGTCTTAACAATGGGTAATAAGCTAACCTTGAATAATATTCTTACTCCAATAATGAAAAATATAAAAGAGAAAATATAAGATGAAATCCCAAACCAAACTTTTAAAAATTTATGAGCGGAGTATGCACCTAATTTACCTAGCCAGTTAGTAATTTGAATTGAATCATCTGAAAAAATAAAAGAAAATGGTTTCCCATCTATAATATTGTAATCAACTTTCCATGTAAATAAATAAGATGTAAATGCTATCAGCAAATAAAAAGAAAAGAGAATAAATAAAAGTCCAATTGATTTGTGTAATCGTTCATCTTTTAAAAAAGAGATAACACTTTTAAACTTTGAGATTCCCTTTTTTTTCTTACTTTTCTTTGTCGAAGGTTCAGTTTTTTTATATGCATTTTTAACTTTGTTCATAGAAGATACTATCTAGCATTACCAAAAGTAAGAGAAAAGTATAAGTTTCTGGTGGTTGTTGAATGCTCTTATAAACGAGTTAATGTTAGCAACAGACCCAAAAAAAGCTGCCTTAATATAAAGCAGCTTTTAAAATAAAGTTAGAGTAGGTTTATTGACCCATTGACTTCATGAAATCTTCCATTGACATTTCTTCGTATCCTTCAGGGATTTCAAACAACTTTTTAGAAATTTTTTCTTTCGAAACTGCTTTTGCAGCTAAAGTCATTAACATTCCTTGAGCATTAATAGAATATTCTAAAGGGTAACCTTTTAATCCAGGAAGTTTATCGTTTGCTTCAGCAGGAATTTCTTCCGTATAGAATACTTCCAATTCTTGCTCTTCTCCAGCTTCGTCTTGAGTAGTGTATATTGCCTTTTTACATTGATAACCAGCTATTGTTTTAGTTTCTTTCGAGTACACTATTTTTGGAGTTGGTTTTTCTTTACCATCATCATTCATTGTTATTGCCATTTTTTTACCCATCATATTCATGAGTAAAACAGTTGTTTTTGCTTTTGTATCTGTAATCACATTTTGTTCTCCCATCATTGTTTTTTGTTCAATGCGAACATGCCCCTTAGCTATGTAAATTATCATTTCTGAAGGCAACATAGATCGCTGAGCTTCCATAGCTTCAGGTAATTCATAGTCCATTCCGAATGTTATTTTTCCTTCAAAAGTTTGTGCGCTTATACTACCAAAAAGTAGGACTAAGCATAAAATTGCTATTAATTTAGTTTTCATTTTATATAGTTTTTTAGTTTCGTAGTTTCAATTTTCGTACCAAGCAATTATTAAAATTTCAATTTCAAAAGTAATAATTACTTTTTTGATTGCGTGTTAATAACTGTTAATTAGTCTGTGCGGCAATTAAGAAGGGATTGTGGTCAATAATTAATATGAAAATGATTTTGAAATTTCATCCATTTCAAACAACATCCTTTCTAATGTAACTTCTTTAAACCCCTGAGGAACATTAAAAATAGAGTCATTAACTGCCACAGTGTCCATTTTTGTTGCAATCATTCTCGCTTGAATTCCAAATTGTTTGATTTCATATCCTAAAAGAACCCCATCAATTTCACTATATTGATTACACCAGTTACTATTTTTAATGTCAACGTCAAACGTTTCATATAATTCTACGTCATATCCGTCTGCTAAATAATCAAATATTGCATTTTTCTTTTCGCAAAAGGCACCAGCAATAGAATCAAATTCAGCTACTTGTAAAATATCTGGAGTAGGGTAATTTTTTAACATTGTACTAGATAGTGACTTGTCCAATGCACAATAGATTCTTTTTGGACCTAAATCAAGAATTAGAATTAACGTTTCATTGTTACAATCTGCAATAACAGTTGAGGAGAATAAACCACCTTTAGAAACATGGTTTCTATAGACATTGTTTTTAAATGTCATTTCCATCTCATCGGGCATAATACTTGCCATAAAAGCATCTTCGTAATAAGGATAGCTTAATTCAAAGTGAATTACACCTTCACTAATCTTAGGGATAACCACTTTTTCACCTTCTGCACAGCTAGAAAATAAAGCCGACAGAAAGACAGCAAAAATGGGTAATAAAAGGAGTCGTTTTGTTAGCATTAACAGGATCTCATTAAATCAAGGGTTTACAAATATATTATATTATTTGTCAAATAAAAGATTATTCACAAATTGCTGTCACAAATAGTTAATTAGCATTGTTTTAAATCAAGAAGGCTGTTCTAAATCAAACTTTAGACTTCTTTTTTCCATTGGGTAAATATTAAATGTACCTAATGATTTGGAAACTAATTCTCCAGAATCTAATTTGATGATTTTCCCACTGCATGCAATAATACTTTTTCCTTGAAATTCAATTTCGCCAGTACCAATTAAAACGTCATCTTCTAATATAGGTTTGAAGTAGTTTATTTTAAATTCAATCGTTGAGACTAACTTTTTTTCGTGGAAAACTTGAGATAGAGCGGTGGTCCCGATAACAGCATCCATCATAGCAGCAATAACACCTCCATGACCAACTCCGGGAGAGCTCAAGTGCTTTCGCGCGACTGTAAGTCTATATTCAATATCTCCAGCCCCTTTTTCGTTAAGTTCTAGATCTAAATTTTTGTCAAAAAAATTAAATGCTTCGTACAATTGTTTTACCGTCATTCAAGTTGTGTTTAATCAATTTAACAAAAGTAAAAATAATCCGTGTTGTTAAACTTTAAAATGGATTTAAGTATTTCTTTTTGATCTGACTCATTGGCAACGGCAATTATTATTTGTGAATCATTAAGGCTGACAGTATCGCAATCTTCCATTATTATTCCATAAATATTGTGACCTATTTTGGCTTGAGAATTACATAGCCATCTATAAGGGGTGTTAGTTTTTAATAATTCTTTAGCAATTTCTTTCCCTTTTTTACTTGCTCCCCAGAGATAGAGTTGTTTGTTTGGGTTGTAGTCAATATCCTTGAAATGTTTGACTTTGAGTTGGATAAAATGATTGTCTTTGTAGTTGTCATCTGTTCGAGAAGCACGGCTTTCTGAATCTCTCCAGAGGTGTAAGATTTCTTTAGAACACGTAGGGTGCATTTTATTTTGATACATCCTAAAAGCTAGATCATAATCTTCAGGATAAGTATCTGAATTAAACCCTCCACATAATTCAAAGTCCTCTTTCCACATCATCCAACAAGGAGAGGGTATTGTACACTCCTTATAGATTTCAGAGTAACTTAAATTCCTAGAGGATAACTCATTTAACCATTGCTCATATTTAATATAGCCATTGCCCAAGGGTTTTTCTGAGAAGTATTTAACAAGACCACTGGCAACAAATCCTTTTCCTGACGTAATTAAAAGCTTTTGTAATTTATCTAATTTAATCTTCGGCATAATATCATCCGCATCCATACGAGTTATAAACTCTCCCTTTGAAGCATTGTATCCAGTTTTCAAAGCTTCAATAATCCCATTTTTTTGATTGTTTAAAACTGTAATTCTAGCATCTAATGTAGAAAAACGTTTTAGTATCTGAAGTGTATCATCATCTGAATGATCATTAACAGCATATAATTCCCAGTTTGAGTAATTTTGAGAAATAATCGAATCAATACACTCATCTAGAAATAGAGCCGCATTTTTAACGGGCATTATGATAGATATAAGTTGTGTCACAAATACAAAAGTATAAATTCTAAAATGGTAAAACGAATAATCAAATTTACCTAACACTTAATCATTTTGTCTTTGTTATATTTTTAAATAGCCTTAGAATTGCATTGTATTAATTACTACATTGTAAAAACTATTAAAATAAAAGGTCATGAAAAGATTTAATTTACTATTTAAAACAACATTTTTCGTTTTTCTAATACTCCTTATTCAAGGATGTTCAGAACAAGTTCAGAAAAAAATGCGCGTAAATACTGAATTTGCTTCTTATATTGGAGCCTATACTTCAGGTATGATCTCTAAAGAATCGACAATTCAAATTCAGCTAACAGAAGATTACGAAGGAGAGATAAACTATGAAGCACCAATTGAAGTTGATTTATTTGATTTTTCTCCTTCAATAGCTGGTGAAGCATGGTGGGTTAATTCCAATACAATTGAATTTAGACCGGACGAATTATTAACATCTGGTCAACAATATGAAGTTAATTTTAGAATCTCTGCTCTTATTGATATTTCGGACGATTTAGATGTATTTGCATTTAATTTCTCCACGGTAAATCAAAACTTTATGGTTTATTCTGATGGCTTGTCAACTGCAGATTTTAGTGATTTTAAAAAACAAAAACTAGAAGGGAGATTAGTAACAGCCGATTTAGCCGATTCTTTAAATGTTGAAAAGACTTTAAAAGCATATCAGAATGGTAAAGAATTAGCGGTTTCTTGGATTCATATTGATGGTTTAGTGCATCGGTTTGTTGTAAATGGGATATTACGTAAAAAGAAACAGTCGTCTGTAAAACTTGTTTATAATGGAGGTGCTTTGGATGTCGATGAAAGTTTTGAAGAAGTTTTTGAAATTCCAGCTTTGGGAGATTTTAAAGTAACAAAAATGGATATCATTCATGAACCGGAACAGTATGTGCGGATTCATTTTTCGGATCCATTAAAAACGGATCAAGTCTTAAAAGGAATAATAACGATTGAAGATGTAAGTAATCTTCATTTTTCCGTTGAGGGACATAATGTAAATGTTTATTTACCGAATAGGGTAGCTGGAAATAAAACAGTCACAGTTGACCCAGGAGTGAAAAATAGTAATGGTTATAAAATGATCAATGGTGATGCTATTGAATTGGTTTTTGAGGGAATTAAACCTGATGTTCGATTGGTTGGAGATGGTGTAATTATTCCAAATACTAACGAAGGTCTGCTATTTCCCTTTGAAGCTGTAAACCTGAGAGCAGTGGATGTATATATAACTAAGATTTACCAAAAGAATGTATTACAATTTTTGCAAGTAAATAATTTGGATGGAAGCTATCAGTTAAAACGGGTTTCCAATGAAGTTATGCGTAAAAGAATTGATTTGAATCAAATGTCAAAAGTTAACCTACATGAATGGAATAGGTTTCAATTAGATTTAAGTGAAATGTGCTCTGTTGATCCCGGAGCAATTTATCAAATTGAATTACGATTTAAACAAGCTTATAGTGTTTATGGTTGCGATGGACAGAAAATGGATGGAAACCTTGAAGAATTAGAAGTTGCGCAGGAGAAAGATTGGAATGAAAACGGTTGGAACTCGTATGATTACTGGTACGATTACGACTATTGGGATTATGATTACGACTATGATTATAAAGAAAGAGAGAACCCTTGTAACGCTTCTTACTATAGAAATAGATCTATTAAAGCAAATGTCTTGGCTTCAGATGTTGGGATTGTAGCAAAAGCAGGAGGCGATAAAACAATGCATATTTTCTTGAATAATATACTTTCTACCGATCCTATTCCTGGTTCTACAATTGAATTTTACGATTATCAACAGCAATTATTGGGGAGTACTGTTTCTGATGAAAAAGGAATGGCTTCCATTAAACTGAATAAAAAACCTTTTGTTGTGGTTGCTAAGTATGGTAACCAAAGAGGGTACTTGAAATTAAGAGATGGAGAAGCACTTTCTATGAGTAAGTTTGATGTAGCGGGGGCAACTGTTCAGAAAGGAATAAAAGGTTTTATATATGCAGAGAGAGGAGTATGGAGACCGGGTGACTCTATATACGTTTCCTTTATGCTCGAGGATAAAAATAAGATTCTCCCAGTAAAACACCCAGTAACATTTGAACTATATAATCCACAAGGTCAGGTAGTAGAAAAGAAAGTGACTTCTAAAAATGTAAATGGACTATTTGACTTCAGAACATCAACCGCAATGGAAGATGTTACGGGTAATTACTTAGCGCGTGTCAAGGTTGGAAATAGAATTTTCACTAAAAACTTAAAAATTGAAACAGTAAAACCAAATCGTTTAAAAATCTACCTTGATTTTGGAAAAGACAAACTGTCTCAATTAGATGAGTCGAACAAAGGGACAATTAGCGTGAAATGGTTGCATGGAGCAATTGCAAGAAATCTAAAAGCAAAAATTGATTTAACGGTTAATTCAAAACGAACGACGTTTAAAAAGTATGAGAGGTTTGTATTTGATGATCCGCTAAAAAGCTACGACACAGAAGAGCAAACTGTTTTTGAAGCTTTTGTTGATGAAAACGGAGAAGCAGCTGTTGATCCAGATATTTATATTGGAAATTCTGCTCCTGGAATGTTGACTGCTAACTTCGTTACAAAAGTATTTGAAGAAGGTGGTGGGTTCAGTATTGATCGTTATTCAATCCCTTATTCTCCCTATAAAAGTTATGTGGGAGTTGATGTTCCAGAAGGAAACTTGTATAGAGGAACATTGGTAACAGACGAAGATCATATGATTGACATTGCAACTGTAGATGCAAATGGAAAACCTATTTCTAGAAGCAACTTAGATGTAAAAGTTTACAAAATTCAATGGCGTTGGTGGTGGGATAGTTATGATAATAATTTGGCAAGTTACCTGGCTAAATCTAGTACAATTCCAGTTTACACGAACAAAATTAGTACAAGCAAAGGGAAAGGGCAATTTAAATTCAGAGTCAACCGACCAGAATGGGGTAGGTATGTAGTTCAAATTACGGATCCTGTAAGTGGTCATACAACAGGGAAAGTATTCTATATAGATTGGCCTTACTGGGCTAGAACAGAAAGAACAAATTCTGAAAATGCAACAATGTTAGCATTCTCTACGGATAAGGAAACTTATTCAGCTGGAGAAACGGTTAAGCTATCATTCCCTTCTGCAGAGAAAGGAAAAGCAATTGTTGCATTAGAGTCAGGAACAAAAGTAATTGAGAAGTTCTTGATTGATACAGAAAAAGGAGAGACTAACTATGAGTTTAAAACAACTACTGAAATGGCTCCTAATGTATATGTACATGTAACATTATTACAGCCGCATAATGCAACAGAGAATGATATGCCAATTCGTCTTTACGGAGTAGCGCCAATAATTGTTGAAGACCCGAATTCACATTTTAATCCGATAATTAAAATGAAAGATGTATTACGCCCTGAAACTACTGCAAATATTACTGTCAGTGAAAAAGATGGGAAGGATATGACTTACACTTTGGCTATTGTAGATGATGGATTATTAGATCTAACAGGTTTTAAAACCCCGCGTCCATGGGATCATTTTTATGCAAGAGAAGCATTAGGTGTAAAATCATGGGATATGTACGATGAGGTAATGGGAGCATTTGGAACAGAAATGGATAAACTATTAGCAATTGGTGGAGATGGTTCAGCAGAAACAAAGAAACCTACAAAAGCAAATAGATTTGAGCCAATGGTTCGTTTTGTTGGACCATTTCACGTAAAAGCAGGTGGCCAAATAACGCATAAAATAGATGTTCCTAATTATGTTGGTTCGGTACGAGTAATGGTTGTTGCAGGTCAAGATGGAAAATATGGAAATTCCGAAAAGACAGTTCCTGTCAGAAGCCCATTGATGGTTTTAGGTACGTTGCCAAGAGTCTTAGGACCAACTGAAAGAGTGTTTCTTCCGGTAAATGTGTTTGCAATGGAAAAACATGTTAAGAATGTTACGCTAACTATAGAAACAAATGATAAAGTTAAAATTTTAGGATCAAGTACGAAATCAATTTCATTTGATAAGCCTGGTGATGAAGTCGTAAATTTTGAACTAGAAGTATCTAAGTCTATAGGGATTGCAAAAGTGAAAATTATTGCAATAAGCGGTGATGAAAAGGCAAAACATGAAATTGAACTGGACGTTCGAACACCCAATCCTTCAGTATCTGACATTTATGAAGGGGTTGTTGATCCAGGAGAATCATGGAATCCACAGTTCGCTTTTAAAGGAATAAAAGGGACTAATTCAGCTACAATTGAAGTCAGTTCGTTTCCTCCATTAAATTTGGATCAGCGACTGAAGTATTTAATTCGATACCCTCATGGTTGTATTGAGCAAACTACATCATCTGTTTTTCCTCAATTAGCTTTGGATAAAGTGATGGATTTGAATAATGATTATAAGATTCAAATTAACCAGAATATTAAAGCAGGTATCGACAGGTTGAAATTATTCCAAACATCTGCAGGTGGTTTCGCATATTGGCCAGGACAAACGAATGATAATGAATGGGGGTCTAATTATGGGGGGCACTTTATTCTTGAAGCTGAAGTAAAAGGGTTTACGTTGCCACACAACATGAAGAAAAGATGGGTAAAATACCAAAGTAAAATGGCTAGAAACTACCGATCTTCAGATGGTGTCTCTAATTTTCATGGAGCTGCACATTATAATGATTTGACTCAAGCTTATCGATTATACACCTTAGCATTAGCCAAGTCACCAGAAATAGGAGCTATGAATAGGCTTAGAGAATCAAATAAACTAAGCTTAACTGCTAAATGGAGGCTTGCTGCAGCTTATCAATTAATAGGACAAACTGAAGCTGCTGAAAAACTAGTATACAATCTTACTTCAGATGTTCCTGATTATAAGGAGCTGTCTTATACATATGGCTCTGACTTAAGAGATGAAGCGATGATTTTAGAAACGATGATTTTAATGAAGAGTCGTTCTAAATCGGGTGCGCTTGCCAAGAAATTAGCAGAAGAAATGAACTCAAATCAATGGATGAGTACGCAGACAACTGCTTATTGCTTATTGTCAATGAGTAAGTATTTAGGTTCTTCCAATTCTGATAAAACGATGCGCTTTACTTATAATGTAAATGGTGGTTCTTCCGTCTCTAAATCTACCCAGGTAGCAATGTACAAGTCAATATTAAATGTGAAAGGAGCTGAAAGCGGACTGAATATCAAAAATACCGGTAAAGGTATGCTTTATGCTAAGCTTGTGGTAGAGGGAACTCCTGTAATTGGCGATCAAAGTAGTTCATCAAGTAATTTATCAATCAATGTTAGTTATGTTGATATGAATGGAAGGGCCATTGATCCTAAAAGAATAATACAGGGAACAGATTTTATTGCTGAAGTAAAAATATCTAATCCAGGAACAAGAGGTACATTGAAAGAAATGACTTTGAATGAAATATTCCCTTCAGGTTGGGAAATTCACAACACGCGAATGGACGAATTTACAAGTGCAGTTACAAGTAGTAATTTTGATTATCAAGATATAAGAGATGATAGAGTGTATACTTATTTTGGGGTTTCTAAAGGGACTTCGAAAGTCTTTAAAATACAGTTAAATGCAACTTACTTAGGTAAATTTTATCTTCCAACTATAGAGAGTGAAGCGATGTATGATAATACGGTAAATGCAAGAACTCCTGGATTTTGGGTTGAAGTTGTAAAAGATGGAGGAGTAGCAATGTCAAAATAAGAAAATCTAACCAGCGGCACTATGCTTTGTGTCGCTGGTAGGTTTAATTTATACCGTTAAACAACAGCAGGTTCAAGCAGTTTTAAAGAACCAATATCCGCATTCATTTCTGCTTTAATTCCTATAGGCAAGGTCCATTTATCTTTAATATGGCCAAATTTTGCTCCATAGAAAACAGGAATATTTAAGTTTGAAAGATGATCTTGTAAAACTTGTTTTAAAGACAATGATTTCTCTGGTTCTTCTGGATCACATTTCCTGCATTCTCCTATAATAATCCCATTGACTTGAGAAAGAATACCAGCTAACTTTAACTGCATCAGCATTCTATCAATTCTATAGGGTTCTTCGTTGATGTCTTCTAAAAAAAGAAGCTTTCCATTCATGTCGGGTAGGTAAGGAGTGCCAACTAATTGGCTAAACACGGTTAAGTTGCCACCAATTAACTCCCCTTGAGTAATACCTTTACTTATTGTATAAAAATCACTTTTGGCAGGCGCTAGCATTGCAGTCTCTTTTTTATTAAAAAGCGTTTCTGTAAAATACTTCTTTGTAAAATCAGTCCAAGTGGAGTATCCGACAGGACCATGGAAAGAAGTCATTTCTGCTTTCGTGTAAAATGCGGTTAATAAAGCGGTGATATCACTCATTCCTATGAAAGGCTTGCAATTTTGCTTAATTACATCATAATCTAAAAACGGTAATACTCTGGCACAGCCAGAACCACCGCGCATTGCTACAATCCCTTTTATGTTTGGGTTAGTAAACATCTCCATGATTTCTTTTGCCCGATTTTCATCTGTGTCGGAAAGGTAGCCATGATGTGTAGTAAGTGTTTTACCTGCAACCATATTTAACCCAACGGAAGCTAGTTTTATTTTGCATTTTTTAAGTGAGATTTTATTGAAGACAGCTCCTCCTGGTGCAATTACACCAATGGAATCTCCTTTTTTTAAAGCTTTGGGTAAAGTAAGATTTTGCAATAAAAGAGGAGTTGATTCATTCGCTGTAATAAAGCTATTCAAAAGTGGAATACTAGCTGCTGCTAACCCAGCCTTAAATATAAATTTCCTCCTGTCCATGCATTCAAATATAGCAATTACTGTGCTAAAGCTAGTAGAGATTCTTTGATGTGTTTACCTGCAGAAAGTTGGTCACTGAAAATATGAATAATGACACCTTCTTTATTAACAACATAGGTTGTACGTCCAGGAATTACAAGTAAATCATTTGATACGCCAAATAATTTTCTAATTTTTTTATTGCCGTCACTCAATAATATAAATGGCAAGCTATGGTTATCAGCAAAACTGACATGACTTTTAACATCATCTGCACTAATTCCAATTACTTCGCAATCGAAGTCTTGAAAATCTTGATAGGCATCTCTAAAGGAACAGGCTTGTGCAGTGCAGACTTTCGTTTCATTTCTTGGATAGAAATAAATAACCAAATTCTTTTTACCTATAATGGTATCAATGTTAAATAAGTCTCCATGTTGATTGGTTAAGGTGAAGCTTGGTATTTTATCTCCTTTTTTAAGTTTTGCCATAGTTATTTGTTTTAGGTTATCTGTCTCTTATTCTCTTTTATAATGAGGGTAATAGATTGTGAACGCGAAGCAGGTTTTTACTCTAGTTGTTTAAATAAGTCTTTGAATTCTACCCAAAACTCATCCAATCCGATGAGGTGCTTTTCGTAAAACTCGAAAATAGTTTGCCAGTTATCTTTGTTGTACATGTTTACCTTATCTATACTAATTGATAAGCGACTTAGTGCAACGTTATATTCATTGGTAAAGTTTTCATTCCAATCCCATTCAATTCCTGTCAAATCATGGAAAACTGCTTTTACCTCTTTAAATTGAGCGTAATATATTTCGCGAATTCCGGAATCTTCCATTTGGAGATCAACGCAAATTTTAGCAGTTCGCCTATCTGCTTCTAGTCTAAAATACAAGTCCTTAGCTCCAGTTTTATAATTCATCCAATTTACTTTGCTAAAGTCTGCTGACTTATGCCGTTTCATGAATTTTCCAAAGCTAGTCCAGAACAGTTTTCGTAATTCGTATGCTTCCTCTTTTCCGTACATTGTTGCAATTTACATTTGTTTTCAATATTACTTAAGCATTTGAAAAAATATATAATTATTAATTTGAATCAGCTTTTGAATCGAAATATTAACAAATGAAGTGTATCTTTGTTTTAAATTAAATAAAAAATTGAAGATTAAAATACTAATAGCGGATGGAAGCGACTTGGCTCGTTTAGGCTTAAAAGCGATGTTTAAAAGCTCAAAAGAAATTGAGGTTTTGGGAGAAGCTAAAACTTCTAAAGAGCTAATGATAAAAGTAGAAGAACTAAATCCTGATGTTGTGCTAATTGATTATGGGTCCAAAGAGTTTTCGATTGATATTATACCAAAAATTGGATTAAAAAGCTTAAAGGCTAAGTTTATTGGTATTACTCCTTATAGCTCTGGAAAAACGATAATATCTGCTTTAAAAATTGGAATAGACAGTCATATTAAAAAAGATTGTTCTATCAAAGAAATTACGGATTCTGTCCTTGCTACAGCGAAAGGAGAGAAATTCTTCTGCGGTGAATTGGTTGAATTGATGAGAGGGGAGAAAATAAATGTTAAAGATGTTGAATTTGATGTTTTGTCTTGCGAACCTGTTTCTCTTTCTGAAAGGGAGTTAGAGATAATTAAATTGATCGCAGAAGGATATACAAATGCTCAAATATCGGTTGTGCTATACATAAGTAATCATACGGTAAATACCCATCGTAAAAACATTATGAAAAAGTTGGGAGTAAATAACACTGCTGGTATTGTAATGTTTGCTGTTAAGTCAAATTTGGTTAGTCCAAATAAATTCGTTTTCAGTCCGCAAAACGAACCGGACTAAACTTTACTAGTAATATACCTTATTTATGGTATTGTAGCATTTTATATGCTTCCTTATATTTGTGGTTATGAAATTACAGCCATTGTCAAATCTTATAAAGGGCGATAGCGCTATCATTAATAAGATTAAAGATAGTAGCTTATCTCTAAAGTTGATGGAAATGGGATGTATCCCAGGAGAAAGAGTGCGTGTTGATGCAATATCTCCTTTTGGTGACCCGATAGCAATTAGAGTTTCTGACTATACATTAAGTTTACGATTAAGTGACGCGAGGAATATTTTTGTGGTTACTGAGTAAATTTGATTCTTTTTATTTCCCTTTATCTTACTTATATTTGATTTAAATTCTTGCAGAATGGTAGTGACTAAATGTTTGGAATGTGAAACAGAATTGATGGGGCGAATCGATAAAAAGTTTTGCAACGATCAATGCCGTAATATATATAACAATAGAGAAAATAGAGACTCTAATGAGTATGTGCGGAAAGTAAATACCATTCTTAGAAAGAATAGAAGAATTTTGGAAAAGTTAAATCCTAAAGAGAAATCTAAGACAACGAAAGAAGAATTGTTATTGGACGGGTTTAATTTCTACTATTACACAAATATTTATAAAACAAACCAAGGTAAGACTTACTTCTTTGTATATGAGCATGGTTATTTAGAATTAGATAACGAGCAATATGCTTTGGTTCGTAAAAAGGAATATGTAAAATAGAGAAATGAAGTTATTAATTTTAAACGGCCCTAATTTAAACTTGCTAGGAACTAGAGATATTTCTGTTTATGGAGCAGAGACTTTTGCTTCTTATTATTTGAAAGTAAAGGCGAAATTCCCTAAAACAGAATTTGAGTTTTATCAAAGTAATGTTGAAGGAGAATTGATTGATAAATTACATGAGGTTGGGTTTACTTACGATGGTATTATCTTTAATGCTGGAGGATATACGCATACTTCAGTAGCAATAGCAGATGCAATAGAAGCTATTCAAACACCCGTTATTGAAGTTCATATTAGTAACGTTTATGCGCGTGAGGAATATCGGCATATATCGTTAATGGCAAAAAACTGTAAAGGAGTAATCGCAGGATTAGGCTTATATTCTTACGATTTGGCAATTCAAAGTTTTATTGAATAATCAGTTTCTGAAAGGTATTTTCAATTCTTAATATGTAAACACCAATAGCTAGATTGCTAATGTCTATTTGTTGAATATTTTCATCAGTCAAAACAACCTTTCCTTCCAAATTTAATAAACTTACATCAGCTACTTCTTTTTCGAAATGAATAACGGAGTTTGCAGGATTTGGGTAAAAAGAAATTAGTGGAGTAACAGATTCCTCAATTCCGGTTACTTTTGGAAATACTTCTAGTTCTGTAACTGGAGTACCATCACTCCAATTTCCCATAAAGCGTTGTTGGGGAGTATCGCCAAAAGCGTATTCACAATCGGTGCCATAAAATGTACATGATAGTAGCGCATCTGCTAATTTCCAGTAACAATAAAAGTCTACGGCGTCTATTTTACTTGTTGCATAAGCAGCTGTAATAACAGTGGCAATCGTTCCTCCATCATAGTTGTTGTTTGCTGCTAAAGGTTCATTATGTGTTGCTTCAATAGTGGGGGGGCTATCCGCATACTGAATGATATAATTCTTTTGAGATGTAGGGATATTCGTTGAATCAAAAATCATTTTACCAAAAGTATTCCCTACTATAATGTCATCATCACCAACCACGATGAGTGATTTATAATCGGTGTCCATATTTGAATAGGTAGATAAATGACCTGTAGATGTTCCCGGTCCCGGTTCGCATAAAATAAAACAGTCAGGTTTTGGAACCCCATAAGAGTTGTATTCAATGGCTAAATTTGCTGTTATCACGCCGCCAAAGGAATGTCCAATCATTGCAATATGGTTCATTCGTGGTTTTACGCTGTTGACGTTTGTTTGTAGTTCATCAAAAGCATCGATAATTCCTGTGGCAGCATTGGGAGTGTAGGTTGTAAAAAAGACGCCATCATTTTGCTGATATTTTGGGAAAATCACAATATTTCCTTTTCTAACAAGGTGCTCAATCCACTGTCCATAAGGTCCAGGGTTATAAACTCCCCAGCCATGATTAAATATAACAACATCAGCTGAATCCGGTTTCGGTTGGTCTGGTTCAAATAACCAGTAACCGTCTCCTGTCCACAGGCTCGTGGAATTGGTTTGAATAACACTCCCATGCGTATAATTGGATCCTCCAGGCCCCATTAAAGGTTGTGTAGGGGGTGACTGAGCATTTATGTTAATGCATAATAATAGTAAGGTAATTGAAATAATTTTCATTTCACTAAGGTATGAAAATCTTGTTTATATTAAAAATACAAGAATAATTAACCTTGATTTCAATAGCTTTCTGGTCCCCACTGAGTTCACCGAAGTACTTAAGGCTATTTTTACATCGTCCCCCCACGTTTCGTCCATGAATAAAACGTTCTATTGATGAGATTGCCGCATTTTCTTAACAGTAAAGCTCGCGAGCAGTATCAGCCTTCGCAATGCCGATAAAAGAAAAGCCTTCCACGATAACTATCGAGACGGTTAAATGTGAGTCCTTTGTAAACGTCAGTTTGAAATAGTGATAGGAGTATTTGTGCAATAGAATTTAAATCAGAGCTAAAATCTAGAAAGAACCTACTGAGGCTTCAATACCTTTAATGATCAATACTGGTGTTTGCTTTTTATTGGTGATAATGTTTTGCGTGAAGTTGTCTAATTGAGCTATTATTTTTTCAGAATAATGCGCAATTGCAATCATGTCAGCATCAATTTCATTAGAATAATCTAATACATGGTTCGTAAATGATTTTGAACTATCCATTAATTTGAATGTAGATCGAACTTTTTTCATGGTAAATTCATTTCGAACAACTTGAATTCTATTTTTCATTTTACTTTTCTGGATTCCATCTGTGAATTTAGTCCCAAGAACATGTATCTCAGCATTGAATGCCATTGCTAGATTAGAAACGGCTCCAATTATTTGTAAACTCTCTTTTGATAAATTTATCGGAGCTACAATTTTTGTTATGTTACCTGGCTTAATATTTTCTTGAACAATCATAAATGGAACCGTACAACTGGTAATAACTTTCAAAGCAAAACTTCCAAATACTTTTTGCATTCCTTTTGCACCATGGGTTCCCATGATTATTAAGCGAGAGTTGTTTTCTAAAGCTGTCTTTGCAATATCTTCAAAAATATTACCTATTTTAACTGTAGCTTTCACTTTTGGATCACCCACTTTTAGGTTTAGTCTTTTAATGGCCGCTTTGAAATTTTCAGAAGCTGAAGGAATGTCCTTTTTATTCTTCACAATATGAAGTAATATAATTGTGGCTCCAGTTTGTCTAGCCATTTTTAAGGCATGAAATGCTGCAGAGTCTGCTACATTTGAAAAATCGTGAGGAACAATATATGTCTTAGCGCTCATAGTGGGATAGTTTTAAAAAAAAAGTTAAAATTGATTATCTTACAATACTACCCATAATATAAAGTAATTATTTAAGATAACCGAATTAATTGTCAACAATTAAATGTTTTCTTAGGGAAGAAATTAACATTTATCCCTTTTAAACAAGGAGGTTTTAAGTAAAAGAGGTAAATTCGTTCCAAATATTAAAAGTGAAAAAAAAGTTTTTCTATATCTATTAATACTTCCTGTAAAAATTGAATTAAAATAAATAATAAAAGATGTCAGACGATAAGAAGATAATATTTTCAATGGTGAATGTAGGTAAACAAACACCTGAAGGAAAGCAGATTTTAAAAAACATATACCTATCATTTTACTATGGAGCTAAAATTGGAATTTTAGGTTTAAACGGGTCGGGTAAATCAACTGTCATGCGAATTATCGCAGGTTTAGATGATAAATACCAAGGTGATGTTGTGTTTTCAGACGGATATAGTGTCGGGTATTTACCACAAGAGCCAGAACTAGATGAGAGTAAAACTGTTAAAGAGATTGTTCAAGAAGGTGTGCAGGAAACGGTTGATGTTTTAGCGGAGTACGAGGAGATAAATAATGGTTTCATGGATGAAGAAATCATGAACGATCCTGATAAAATGAATGCTTTAATTGAGAAACAAGCTAAAGTACAAGATAGAATTGATCAATTAAATGCTTGGGATTTAGATTCCAAATTAGATTTAGCGATGGACGCTTTAAGAACTCCAGATGGTGATTCTCCAATTACAAACCTTTCAGGTGGTGAAAAACGACGTGTAGCTTTATGTAGATTGCTTTTACAAGAACCGGATATTTTGCTACTAGATGAGCCAACTAACCACTTGGATGCAGAATCAGTTCATTGGTTAGAGCAACATTTAGCTCAATATAAAGGAACTGTTATAGCTGTAACACACGATAGATACTTTTTAGATAATGTTGCCGGTTGGATTTTAGAATTAGATAGAGGTGAAGGTATTCCTTATAAAGGAAATTATTCATCTTGGTTGGAGCAAAAGTCTGATAGATTAGCAAAAGAAGAAAAACAAGAGAGTAAACATCAGAAAGCATTGAAACGTGAGTTAGAATGGTCTCGAAAAGGAGCGAAAGGACGTCAAAGTAAAGGCAAGGCTCGTTTGAATAATTATGAAGCAATGCTTAGTGAAGATATTAAAGACAAAGAAGCAAGGATTGAGATTCCTATTCCAAACGGACCAAGACTTGGTAACGAAGTGATTGAAGCAATTGATGTTGCAAAAGGGTATGATGATAGGTTGCTTTATGAAAGTTTGAATTTTAAATTACCTCCAGCAGGAATTGTTGGTATTATTGGGCCAAACGGGGCCGGTAAAACAACTTTATTTAGAATGATAATGGGAGAGGAGACTCCAAATGAAGGAGAATTTAAAGTTGGTTCCACAGTTAAAATTGGATATGTAGATCAGCAACATGCTGCTTTAGATCCGAAAAGTTCTGTTTATGATGTTATTAGCGGAGGAAACGAAGTAATAGAGGTTGGAGGAAAAACGATTAATTCACGTGCTTATGTTAGTCGATTTAACTTTAGTGGGTCGGATCAACAAAAGAAGGTTGGTGTGCTTTCAGGTGGGGAAAGAAACCGATTGCATTTAGCAATGACATTAAAAACAGAAGCCAATGTACTACTTCTAGATGAGCCAACTAACGACATTGATATTAACACGCTAAGAGCACTTGAGGAAGGTATCGAGAGTTTTGCGGGTTGCGCTGTAGTTATCTCTCACGATAGATGGTTTTTGGATAGGATTTGTACGCATATCTTAGCTTTTGAAGGTGATTCATCCGTATATTATTTCGAAGGTTCTTACAGTGAGTATGAAGAAAATAGAAAGAAAAGATTAGGAGGGGATGTTGTTCCAACCAGAGTCAAGTACAAAAAATTGGTGCGATAAAATGGAAGAGTTTAAATTAGAAAACCAAGAATATATCCAACTTAATCAGTTGCTGAAGGTAACCGGACTTGTTGGTACTGGAGGGGAAGCAATGATTCGCATTTCAGAAGGAGAAGTTTTTTTAAATGGAACGATAGAAACTCAAAAAAGAAAAAAAATTAGAGTTGGTGATAAAGTTGAATATCTAACAAACACGATTAATATAATAGATTAATAATAAAAATTATGGATAATACAGTAAAAGTATTTACAGGAGGAGCAGTTACCGTTAATTTATTGCGAACAGAACTGGAAAGTATCGGGATTATACCTATCGTTAAAAACTTAAGACAGTCCGGAGCTTCAGCTGGTTTTCCTGGGGGTACTTCAACTTCTGTTGAACTCTACATTAGTCAATCTGAAATGGAAAAGGCGGAAGTAATTATTGAAGATTTTAAACAAAGACAAGAAGAAAATAAATAAAAACATACAATGAAAAACGCGATTATACATACAGCAAAAGGAGATATGAAAGTGGAGTTTTACCACGATGACGCTCCAAAAACAGTAGAGAATTTTATCTCTTTAATTGAAAAAGGATTTTATGATGGATTAACTTTTCATAGGGTATTACCTGATTTTGTTATTCAGGGTGGTTGCCCAGATGGAACAGGTGCAGGCGGACCAGGTTATAGCATTGATTGTGAATTAGCAGGAGGTAATCAATTTCATGATAAAGGAGTTCTTTCAATGGCACATGCAGGTAGAAATACTGGAGGCTCTCAATTTTTCATTTGTCATTCACGTAATAATACTTCTCATTTAGATAGAAATCATACCTGTTTTGGAAAAGTTATCGAAGGACTAGAAGTTATCGATGCTGTTGCAGGTGGTGATAAAATTAATTCTATTGAAATAGTAGAAGCTTAGTATTTAAAATAATAATTTACAAAGTCGCACTTATTTAATAAGGTGCGACTTTTTTCTTATGAAACGAACTTTAGTATTGCCAACTGGAAGAGAAAAAGACATTTTAATGGATGTCACATCTCTAAATTCAGATCCTAAGGGAATCGTTGTTTTTTGTCATGGCTATAAGGGTTATAAAGATTGGGGGGCTTGGAACTTAGTTGCAGACGAATTTGCTCGTAAAGGTTTTACCTTTGTAAAATTGAATTTCTCCCACAATGGAGGGACTTTGGAAAACCCAATAGACTTTCCAGACTTAGAAGCATTTGGAAATAATACGTATAGTAAAGAAGTTGCTGATTTGAATTCGGTCATTGCTTGGTCGAATAAAGAGTTTGATGCTCCCATACATATTATTGGACACAGTAGAGGTGGGGGTGTAGTGACATTGGTTGCTGGTGGTAACTCAAATGTAAGCAAGGTGATTAGTTGGGCGGCTGTTGCTGATTTTAAGGAAAGGTTTCCTGTTGGAGAAAAACTTCAAGAATGGAAAAACAAAGGTGTTGATTATGTTTTAAACGGAAGAACAAAGCAAGAGATGCCGCACTATTATTCCTTCTATGAAGATTTTATAAAAAATGAGATGAATCTAACCATTTCCAAAGCTGCAAAAAGGATACGTGTTCCTCATTTGATTATTCACGGTGATAAAGATGAAGCAGTGTCGGTTAAAGATGCATATAGGCTGGGTTCATTCAACCCTAAGGCTGAATTAGAAATCATTTTAGGCGCTAATCATACATTTGGAAGTAAGCACCCTTGGAACGAACGTTTTCTGCCAGATTCCTTAAGAGAAGTCGTTGATAAAACAATTTATTTTATTAATTCAAGTAACAAATTGTAACTTTATTAGTTATCTTTTTGTCTTAATATTAAAACCATAAAACCAACCTTTTGGCAATAATTCATAAAGTAATATTTTTTTTAGCAAGTATGTTATTGGCTCAAACGGTGTTCAGTCAAGCGCTGAGGGGCTTTGTTTACGATGAATTCAATCAACCAATACCTTATGCTAATATTTATTTCAAATTTCAAGGTAATGGTACTATTTCAGATGTAGAGGGAAAATATTTTTATCAGTTTACAGACCCCGGAGTAATAGAGCTTGTTATTACAGCAGTTGGGTATAACAACAAATCAATAAAAATTATTATTCCAGATAAAAACGAGATAGTTCAAAATATTTGGCTAGAAACAGATATTGAACAATTAAATGAGGTTTTGGTAAAATCAAAAAAAAGAGATCCTGCTTACGAAATTATACAAGCCTCTATTAAACAAAAAGATAGATGGAGAAAGCAATATGAGAGTTCCATCTCGGAGGTTTATATCAAAGCAAAAGAAGTAATTAGCGCCAAAGAAAAAAAACGAAGAAAAAAGTTAAAGGAACAGGAGCGAATTGAAAAAGAGAGTAAAAAGAAGGACAATCCAGATGTGTTTTCGGAAGAAGAGAGTAAGAGGCAAAAGGAGATTAATAAAATCGCCAGCAGCATGAACATGTTTGAGTTACAGCTAACTAGACATTATAAATACCCGAATAGCATTAAAGAAATTAGAAGTGCACATAAAAAATTTGGTAGTACTTACGGACTTTTTTTTAGTAATACTTCTGAGGCTGAATTTAATTTTTACACAAACTTGATGTCAGTAACTGTTCTTAATGACCAGCCGTTAATTTCACCATTACATATTACATCTGTATTAACGTATAAATTTAACTTAATCGAAACATCATTCTATAATGGGCAAATGTTGTATAAAATTAAGGTTACGCCAAGAAAAAAAGGCAACGCAGCTTGGTCTGGTTATATATGGATTTTGGATAAACAATTTTGTATTTTGAAAGTAGATTTACATTTGAGTAAGGGTGGGTTAATTCTTTATGATGAGTTTAATATGAAACAAGAATATGGTTTTGAAAATGATTCAGTTCTGGTTCTAACCAAGCAAGATTTTGAATATGAATCGAAAGCAGGTAATCGAAATTTTTCAGGAAGCACGATGGTTCGTTATTCAGAATATCAAATTAATCCAAGTTTTGAGAAGAAGTTCTTTAATAATGAAATAGCTGTCACTACTGAAGAAGCATACGAACGAGACACTTCTTATTGGGGAAGTATACGCCCGGAACCATTAACCAAGAAGGAACAGAAATTCCAATTTGTAAAAGATAGTATATATGCATATACACATTCTGAAGTTTATTTAGACTCTCTGGATTCGGTATATAATAGAATTACTTTATTAGATGTGCTATGGGATGGAATAGGGTTTTCCGATAGAAAAAATAAAAAATATTGGCAATTTTCATCTTTAGCAGGAACTATTGACCCGTTTGAGATAGGCGGTATTCGCCTTGGCCCCAATGCATCTGTATTTAAAAAGTGGGAAAACGAAAAAACATTATCGGCATTTACGCAAATAAATACGGGAATCAGAAATCCAGAATTAAAAGGGATGTTGGTTCTAGGGTTTAGGTACGATCCAAAGCATTTTGGGAGACTTGATTTTTATATGGGAGACCAATATGATTTAATTGTTGAAAACGATGCAGTTTCCAACCTATTGCAAAGAAAAAACTGGGTTCAAGAAAAGGACTTTACTATCGGAACCTCTAGAGAGCTAATTAACGGGCTGTATTGGGGAGCTAGGTTCAGATATGCTCGTATAATTCCTATTACGGACTTAAATTTTAACCCAGAAGCTGACGATTGGTTTGTCGACAATGAACCAATCGAGTTTGACGCTTATAATAAAGCCGTAATAAATTCGAGTTTGACGTTTGTCCCATTTCAGAAATACATGACAGAACCAAATCGAAAAATTATTTTGGGAAGTAAGTGGCCTCAGTTATTTGTTTACTATGAGAAAGGGGTAGGAGGTTTATTTAACAGTGAGATAAACTATGATTATGCCGAAGCCGAAATTTCACAAGCATTTAAACTGGGAACAATGGGAACTTCTAACTATAAGGTATTGTTTGGTAAATACTTGAATACTCAAAAGATGTATTACACAGATTATGAAATTTACCCAAGAGGAGATCAATGGTTTTTTGCCTCCCTAATGGAGTCTATGCAAATACAAGACACAACATTAACTGTAACGGACCAGCATTTTAGAGCGCACTATGCCCATCATTTTAATGGTGCAATTGTCAACTACATTCCTTTTGTAAAAAAGCTAAGAATACATGTAGTTGCTGGAGCGAGTGCGTTATGGATAAAAGAATCTAATTATGTCTATGAAGAAGTCTTTTTAGGAATTGAAAGAACCTTTAAGATCCAGCGTTCTCGTTTTCGTTTTGGTGTCTATTTTGTAGCCGCAGAATCCACCAATGCTACTATTTCTCCTCGAATTAAATTTGCTGTTAATCAATACTCTATAAGGGACCAGAGTTGGGGATACTGAATTTTACAACTCTTGAAGCCAAATAGCAATTAGGTCTAATTAAATTTAATAATTCTCTTTTGTACCTGTTTGCCACCAATTTCAAGCTTCAGTATATAAGATCCATTTGCTTTGTCAATAATGTCAACTTCAAATGCTCTGTTACCTGTTTCGCAAGTTTTATAGATTAATCTACCACACAAATCATATATGCTTAAAGTAATTTCTTTTTCAAATTCTCTGGTTAGTGCTACGTTAAATAAACCGTTAGTAGGGTTTGGGAATACGTTAAATTGAATATCAATGTTTTCATCCAAACCAACAAAAGAGTTGACAAGAATATCAGTTAATGTCGTTGTGCAACCATTTAAATCAGTGATTGTTACGGAATATACCCCTCCAACCAAACCGTTAATATTTTGAGAATTGGAAGAAAATCCGCCAGGTCCTGTCCAAGAATATGTATAGGTAGGAGTTCCGCCAGAAATCGTAATGTTAATTGCCCCGTCATTTCCAGAAATCTCATCTGTAACAGATGATGATCCACTTAAAACCAATGGGTCTGCTATCGTTCCGTTTACTTCTCCAGAACATCCGTTGGCATCTGTTATTGAAATTGTATAGGGTCCAGCTGCTAAACCTGAAAAGATATTTATAGATTGGGTAGTACTGCCACCATCAATACTATACAGGAAAGGAGCAGTTCCGTTTGTGGTTAAAACTTCAATAGATCCATCAGTAAGGCCGTTACATGAAATGTTTGTTGCTTGAGCAGTTCCTAAGATCCCCGTTCCGGTTGAAATAGTTACGTTTTCTGTTGTTTCGCAATTGTTATCGTCACTAACTACTACACAATAAGTGTTGGCAGCTAATCCGCTAAAAATTTCACTGGTTTGAAATGTTGCTCCACAGTCAATTGAATATTGGTATGGAGAAGTTCCTCCAGAGGTAACACAGGTAATTTGTCCATCTGTCGTATTCTGACAAGTTTGATTCATTGATGAAACTGCTGTCGCCAAAACAGCGGGTTCAGTTATACTCAGATTAATTGTATTAGCACAAGATGAGTTGTCAATTACAGTAACAGTAAAACTACCAGCAGTTAATCCAGTAAATGTTTCCGATACTTGAGGGCCATTTCCAATATCGTAAGTGAAAGGTGCATTTCCTCCATTAACAGTTATTACTGCAGTACCAGATGCATCGCCGTTACAAAGTAAATTTGTATGTACTTCGGTAATCGTTCCAGTACATGGAGATGCAAGGCAGAAGTTGCTTGTGTCTGATGCGTAACTTAGAGTTGTCATTTGTGTTAAAATTGCTCCAGAACTATCTGTTAAAACCCAATTTCCGTCGATTGCACAATTTGAGGATATACCATCCATGCCATCTCCATAGTCATCGTACATAATAATGTCGTAACATCCATAGGCTAAACAAAGGTTTTCCGTAATTACTGTTTCATCTCCATAAGCTCCAGCATCACCTGTTCCGGCGCCCTGCGCACCCCCTGGAGGAATGCCTGTCGAATTTCCGCCAGAAGCGACAACTGTTGTTGATCCTGCATTTACAATTTCCCAATATGTTTCATATCCCCAACAGTCTGTACTGATTGTTAAATTAGTGGGAACACCGCCAATTGTGGCATTAAAATTAACTAATGCTACATCGTTAGCAGGGTTTGTGTCGGCTGTTCCATTTGGATTGGAGCTAGTTGCATTAAATACATGAGGTCCAGCTGTAACTGTCATGTTCGGAAGTGTTATTGTTTCGCTCGCATTCGAAACTAAATTACCTGTCCAAGAATAAGTCAAATTGGTTCCCCCGTCAACGTTATATAATATAGTTGCAGATGTTAAAGCATTCATTCCAGCATTTTTTAATGTCACAACTGGGTCAAAATTGTCTCCACATAACTCTGCAGTCGGAGATGCAATTCCTTGGATACTTGCATCGTCAACTGTTGTAACAGCGTTTGGATCCCATCCATCATTGATTATAGTTGTTCCACCGCAAGATACAGGGTCTAAATAATCCCCTATACCAAGGCCCCAGGAAACTCCTAAACGACCATAATAGTCGTATCCATTAGCCGATGTTCCTTGGCAAGCAGCAGATCCCCCATACAATTGTCCAATGATTCTACCATTTTGATCAAATAACGGAGAACCTGAAGAACCAGGTTCTGTAACTCCTTCATCCCATGCATCCATGTACCAAACAGCAGCTCCGGCGGCATTTGCATGGTGAATATTATCTGCTCCACCATTTTCATAAGCACGACAAATTTTCTTGATATCGCCCGATGGATGATGAATTCCGGTTACTGCGTTCACTGCACTTTCTGTATCATCGTTGCTCCATCCTGCATAGAATAGATTCCAGTTTGTGGCATCTGTAACAGTCATGTTGTCTAGCAGTAATAGCGCATGATCAGCTTGCGTTCCGCTAACGAGAATTGTGGCTCCGTTCACAGTAGTTTGATCATAATTGGCTGCAGTATTAAAAGATGTTGGTGTATTTGCTGTCGTAGCGCATGACATTCCCGCATTTCCTTCGGGAACATCCCAATTGAAACGGAACAACCAGGTTCCTGTTCCTCCACCTAAACAGTGATTAGCTGTTAAGAAATAAGGTGTTCCATCATTACAAGAGTTATTGATCAATGCTCCAGTACAAATTCCACTTCCGTTTGTAACAATCATGGCAACAGAACGAATTTGATCATCCCATGCACTCAATCCTCCAACGTAAGGATCTACTGGACAGCGTGAATCATAGTTACAATCGCCTGAACTATTCAATGCTTTCTCAAGGCTTTTTTGAATGATATTTAAACTTCTATATCCATGTGTTACACCATTGATTGTGAATTCACCTTGGTCCCTAACTGATGCGGGTTCGAAATACTCCACTACAATGTGGTCACCATGAACTAAATCTGTTCCCAGTTCACCACTTGGATGATTGTTGCGCGATGTATAAGCCCCAACTGTATGTGTTTTAGCTTTGTCGTATAGATAAAGATGTGCTCCTTCCGGAAAATGGACGTTTTCTAATGTTAAGTTAATTGTAAGTGCTCCTGAAGCAACAATTTCAGTTCGCCAAATACGGTTTCCATTTGGAAGATCTGTCCAGGCTCCAGCGTTTTGTAAATTTATATTCGTTTCATATTTATAGCCAAATCGCCAAGGCGCATTCTTTAGCGGGTCGTTTACTGCATCTTCTGCGTTAATTAATACCTGGTCAAAACCTGGCATTTCTATGGCTTGAAGTTTTTTACTTAAGTCGAGTTTAGTATTCCAACTTATAGGATTGTTCATATCGGTGGTTTGCGAAAATGAACTGAACGAAAATAATGTTGCAAAAAAGAAGACGTGTGTTTTAAGGCGCATGCGGTGGTTATTAATTAATAAATAAAGCATGGGGTATCCTTCAAATTTAACGATTATTAAATATAAGTCTTTCTTTTTTTTAGAATAAAAAACGTACATTATTGGAAAGCTATTTAATCTATTTAGTTTCTAGAAATTTCAGCTAATTTCTTAAGTTGAAATAATTATACCCTCGTCATTTAATTTTAGGTTTGTATTTCTATCATAAAATTTCTAGAGAAATAGAATCAATTTATAATTATTACAATTACATTTGCATAATTGAAAAGTAAATGAAGCCGACCGTAATTGTAAATAGCCAACAATTTCAACTGACTATCACTCGGCTTTCCCACCAATTAATTGAAAATCACAACGACTTTAGTAATTCTGCTATTATAGGATTACAACCGCGTGGAATTTATTTAGCAAACAGGCTTCAGGAAGAATTGAAAAAAATTACTGGAATTAATGTTCTTACGGGAGCGCTGGATATTACATTTTACCGAGACGATTTTGGAAGAGGAGACCAACCGTTAATTCCTAGTGTTACCAATTTAGATTTTTCCATTGAAAATAAAAAGGTCATCTTAGTTGATGATGTCCTTTATACAGCCAGAACTGTGCGAGCTGGATTAGATGCTTTGATGTCGTTTGGCCGCCCTTCGGAAATAGAGTTGATGACATTTATAGATAGACGATTTAGCAGGCATATTCCTATACAGCCAAATTATGTCGGACAATCTGTTGATTCTATTGAAACAGAAAAGGTGGCTGTTAATTGGAAAGAAACAGAAGGTGTAGATGAAGTAATCCTTTATACAACTATAGAAAATGATTAGAGACTTAAGTGTAGATCACCTATTGGGTATAAAACAGTTGACAGCTGAGGATATTGAAATCATATTCGAAACAGCTGATAGTTTTAAGAAAATAATTAACCGCCCTATTAAAAAAGTTCCAACACTAAGAGATGTTACAATAGCCAATCTTTTTTTCGAGAATTCAACTAGAACAAGACTTTCATTTGAATTAGCGGAGAAAAGACTTTCTGCAGATGTGGTCAATTTTTCAGCAAGTTCTTCAAGTGTTTCGAAAGGGGAAACTCTTATTGATACAGTAAATAACATACTATCTATGAAAGTGGATATGGTAGTGATGCGCCATCCAAATCCTGGAGCACACATATTTTTACAAAAACACATTGATGCTAAAATTATCAATGCTGGTGATGGAACTCACGAGCATCCAACCCAGGCTCTTTTAGATTCTTACTCAATTCGAGAAAGGTTGGGAGAGGTAAAAGGGAAAAAAGTCGTTATCGTAGGAGATATAAAGCACTCAAGAGTTGCGATTTCAAATATATATGCACTTCAAAAACAAGGAGCAGAGGTAATGGTTTGTGGACCTACCACGCTAATTCCAAAATATATTTCTTCCATGGGTGTTAAGGTAGAACACAACCTTAAGAAAGCATTAGAATGGTGTGATGTCGCCAATATGCTTCGAATTCAATTGGAAAGACAAGAAATAAAGTACTTTCCTTCTATAAGGGAGTATACTTTACAATACGGTTTGACAAAAGAGATTTTAGACTCTCTGGGTAAAGAAATTGTTATAATGCACCCAGGACCAATAAATAGGGGGGTTGAAATCTCCAGTGAAGTTGCAGATTCTGATCAAGCTATCATCTTAAACCAGGTAGAAAATGGTGTAGCCATAAGAATGGCCATAATCTATCTATTGGCTTCCAAAATTGACAGAAAGAGTTAATTAAGAACCCTTTGTTAATAGTTTTGTTCTTCTGTTCTCGGATATTATATTATCTTTATATTTGTATTTAGCACAACAAACAGAGAATTGAAGATGAGTTTTGAAATTAATAAAGATGATAACCACGTGGTAATTAAGGTTACGGCTGAAAAATTGGACACAATAATAGCGCCTAATTTAAAGACAGAATTAGTGCTTCTTGATAAAAATGGATCAACAAATTTTGTTGTCGACTTATCAGATACTAAATACTGTGATTCTTCTGGGTTGAGTGCACTTTTGGTAGGAAATAGACTAGCTAAAGCGTCTAATGGATGTTTGGTGCTTTGTGGATTGCAACCAACTGTAGAAAAAATGATTCAAATTTCTCAATTGCATACTGTGTTAAATATTACTCCAACTTTAAACGAAGCTGTTGATTATCTTATGATGGTTGCGCTAGAAAAAGAAGTTGGCGGAGCAGAATAAACAATAAACAATTAAAACAATAAATTATGAAAAAACTTATACTTTCAATTGCTGCTGTTGTAGCTTTTACATTTTCTGGATACTCTCAATGTACACCAGATCCTCAGTTTACTGCTGCTGGTATTTACCCCGATAGCGCAATAGGTTTAGCGGATGCGTATGTTGGTTATCCATATGAACAGATTATAACTATTGTTACGCCTAGTGATACAACAGTAGACATTCCGCTTATAGGCCTAAGTAGTGTTACAATAGATAATATTGATTTGACAAGTGTAACTGGTTTACCAGCTAATTTTGTTTACGAGTGTGACCCTGCAAATTGTTCTTTTCCTGGAGGGTCTGTAAAATGTGCTCGACTTTATTCTACAAGTAATCCTGTTTTAGCGGATGTTGGAATTTATCCAATCGTATTCCAAACTACTACTTATGTTAGTGGAGTTCCGGTTATTGGGTCAACTACTCAAGATGATGTTATCGATTATTATTTTATCGAAATAATGGATACAAGTGGTGTAAACGTTGGAATAAAAAAAATCAACTCAGAATCTCTTGAGCTGAAAACAATTTACCCGAATCCAGTTGTAGATAATTCCAGAATTCAATTTATCTCTGGTAAAAGCCAAAATGTAACATTTAATGTAATGAATGTTTTAGGAAAAACGTTGGTAAACAGAAGTATCATTGCCAATAGAGGAGTAAATGAATTGTTTATTTCTGCATCTGATTTTCCAAACGGAATCTATTTGTATTCAATTACTGCTGATGGTAAAACTTCTACAAAGAGAATGATTATTCGAAAATAAAAACTGAATTATATAAATAAAAATCCTGCTTATCTAGCAGGATTTTTTTTGCCATGAAATTCGAGATAACCATATTAGGGTGTGGTAGTGCCACACCAACTTTAGTGAGGAATCCTACTTCTCAGGTTGTTAATGTTATGGAGAGGTATATGATGATTGACTGTGCTGAAGGAACACAGCTTCAGTTAAGAAAATACAAAGTAGCTTTTCAAAAGATAGATCACATATTTATTAGCCACTTGCATGGAGATCATTATTTAGGGTTGGTTGGTTTGATTTCATCCTTTCATTTATTTGGAAGAAATAAAACATTGCATATTTATGGGCCATCAGATTTAGAAGGAATAATTTTTGGCCAATTAAAAGCAAGTAAAACTTTTTTGTGTTACCAGGTCAAATTTCATCCATTAGTCAATTATTCGAGTGAGTTAATATTTGAAGACAGTATCCTGGAGGTTCATACAATCCCTTTAAAGCATCGTATTTATTGCAATGGGTTCCTTTTTAAAGAAAAGAAAAAGGATAGGAGATTGAGTAAAGAATTAATAACCAAATACAATATACCGGTTGAAATGATGCCTAAATTGAAGAACGGTGAAGACCCGATAGGTCTCGGGTGGGAAGATATAAAAAACCAGGACCTAACTCTACCAGAGCATAGATCTAGGTCGTATGCTTTTTGCTCAGATACTAGTTATTTGGAAAGTATAGTCCCATTGATTCAAAATGTGGACGTTCTATATCATGAATCTACATTTCTGAATGATATGAAAGATAGAGCTAAGTCTACTTTTCATTCTACTGCTCAACAAGCAGCAAATATTGCACTATTGGCAAATGTTAATTCACTGCTGCTTGGGCATTATTCTGCTCGATATAAAACTAGTTCAGAGTTTGAAGTTGAAGCAAAAGAAGTATTTGAAAATGTGAAAGCTGTTGAAGATGGAGATGTAATCAGTATTCCAATTTAAATTCCAATTACTAGAACATCATCGCTTTGCTCAAAGTCACGCAGAAATTATAAGCATTGAATTACAAAAGAAGAAATGCCGTTTTAAGAGTTCTGTACAAGCCCTTTATTTGCAAGGAGCTATTAAAGATTTGAATAACATTACAATATATTTTGTACATTTGCAGACAAAATTACAAAACACGGTATTGAATGGCTAGATCGCAAGAAACATTTGGAAAAAAGGAAAAAGAAAAAAAGAGAAAAAAGAAACGCGAGGATAAGCTTAAAAAAGCAGCTGAGCGAAAAGAAAACTCTAATAAAGGAGGAAGTTTAGATTCGATGATGGCTTATGTTGATGAGTTTGGAAACATATCTGATACTCCACCAGATCCAACAGTTAAAAGAGAAGAGGTAGATCCAGAAAGTATTGAACTCGGTGTTCCCAAGAGAGAAGAAATTGTTATGGATGCCGTTCGAAAAGGAAAGGTTGAATTTTTCAATGATCAGAAAGGGTTTGGTTTTATAAAAGAAGATGAAACACAAGAAAAATTCTTTGTACACGTTCACGGTTGTACAGAGGTGATTGTAGAAAATGATAAAGTTTCATTTGAATTAGAGCAAGGACTTAAAGGACTAAACTGCGTTCGCGTAAAAAAGATTTAATCATAACATAGTTATATTTATGAAAGGCGGACTAGTTCCGTCTTTTTTTGTCTATGAAAAAATAGATTATTTAACTGTTATGGTAATAAGAACCGCTGATGAACAGTAAAAGTTCTGGAATAAATTCCACAATCTTATCTAAACAGTCTTAACAAACAATTCTCTATCAAATCGAATTCTAGGTCCATAGATTCCATTTTTAGCTCTTTTTCCAACACTTATCGCCATACAAACTCTGGCAGACCTCGGAAGTTCAAGTAAGTCATGAACTCTGTTTTCATCCAAACCTTCCATAGGGCAGGTGTCGTATCCGTAAGAACGAAATGCTAACATTAAGTTTTGACAAGCTAAAGCAGTTGATTTATGTGCCCAAGTCCTCATGTCAGATTTTGATGCTGGACCTCTTGGTGTAGGTTTTTTAAGTCCCATAAAAAACAAAACAACTTTTTTAATTGCTCCTTTAATGCCCAAAGGACCTTGGTCATAAGCTAAAGGAACAATTTTGTTGTAGTATTGAATGGCAGCCTTGGGTGGTTTGACTTCATCCTGTTCTTCAAAAGCCTGTAGCATTAACTTTCGAGTTGTCCTCCACATTTCAGGACAAGCAACTGCTACAATAATTTCTGGAGCAGTGGCAGCTGCCGGTTGATTTAAGCAATATTTATTCAATAATTTCCTTTTATCTTTTGATTTAACCCAGTAGAATTGCCAAGGTTGTAAGTTGGATGAATTGGGTGCTAACAAGGCCAAATCAAGGCATTTTTGAATTATTTCTTCAGGTACAGGGTCATCTGTATAAACTCTACAACTTCTCCTGCTATTAACTAATTTGGTGAAATCATCTGAATTCTGATAGTCAGATTCTTCTTTGTAATTTAAATCAGGAATTTTAGAAAATATATCAACTTTAGCCATTTGTTTTATTTTAGAGTGTAAAAATATATATTCAATTGAATTATTAATAATAACCAAATTAATTCACGAAATTGTATTTTCTATGATTGATTTATGCAGTTACTAAATATTGTATCGTAAAAATTGAAAAAAAGAATTCAGTTTTGGAAAACAAAAGATCATTTATTTTCAACTAAACAAAGATTACTGCATTTTATTATAGCGTATTTAATTACATTGTCATGTTTTAAATAATAAGATATTAGGAAATGATTTTTAGGATAATTGTAATATTTGTTTTTTCTATAAACCTTGCTTACTCTCAGGTTGAACCGCTAAATATTGATATTGTAAGAGGTCCATATGGAACTCCTCATATATTTGCTAAAACAGATAAGGAAACTGCTTACGGTTTGGCTTGGGCTCATGCTGAGGATGATTTCAAAACGATACAACAAACATTTTTGCCGGTTAACAATTCTCTCGGTAAATATTTAGGTAAAGATGGAGCAATGTTGGATTATGTTATTCAACTCTTACGTTGTGAGCAAACTGTTGATGCTCATTACGATGATTTATCTCCTAAAGTAATAAATGCGATTGAAGGTTATGTAGAAGGCATAAACGCATATGCTTTAAACCATCCAGAAGAAATTTTAGTAAAAAATACTTTTCCAATTTCTGCAAAAGAATACTTGGTTGGATTTCATTTGGTAATACATTTTTTTTCTGATGCAGGAAATGTGATTAGGGATCTTTTTGGAAATAAGATTTCGTCACTTACAGACTCTTCTTTAACAAGCATAGGTTCAAATGCTTTTGCTTTTAGAAGAGCAAAAACGAAAGATGGAAAAACTTATTTAAATGTAAATACGCATCAACCGTTGGAAGGAGCATTTGCCTGGTACGAGGCTCATTTAGTTTCGGAAGAGGGTTGGAACATGCTTGGGGGGTTATTTCCAGGTGCACCTATGCCTTTTATTGGAACCAATGAGAATTTAGGTTGGACCCACACATATAATTATCCAGACTTGATAGATATTTATCAGTTACAAATGAATCCGAAAAATAAGAATCAATATCTTTTTGATGATAAATGGGTTGATTTGGAGGTTTCAAAAGCAAAGCTTAAGGTTAAGTTGAAATTTGGAGTAACTATTCCAGTTCGTAAAGATTTATTGTGGAGTGAATACGGACCAGTAGTTCGAAATGATAGTGGTGTGTTCTCTTTTCATCTGAATGCATTAGAAAATATTTCCGCTATTGATCAGTGGTATCAAATGAATAAGTCTTCTAATTATGACGAGTTTATGCAAGCATTAAATATTATGGGTATACCCAGATTTAATATCATGTATGCGGATAGAGAGGATAATATTTATTATGTAAGCAATGCTCAACTTCCGGTTCGAGATACTTCTTTTGATTGGAATGCAGTTTTACCGGGGAACACCTCTAAAACTATGATTAGAGAATACCACAAGCTAAAAGAGTTGCCGCAATTATTTAATCCTTCGCATGGGTATTTATTCAATACGAACAATAGCCCTTTTAATTGTGCATATCCAGATGATAATCTAGATGAGGAATATTATTCGACTACTTTTTCATTTCAGGAAAAAATTAATAACAGGAGTTTAAGATTTGAAGAACTGATTCAACAATACGATAAAATTTCCTATCAAGATTTTATTGATATAAAATATGATCAGCAATACCCAACCACTATATTTTGTCCCTTCGAGATAAATGATGTTTTTGAATATAGTTCTGCTGATTTTCCAGAAATTAAGGATTTAATCGATATTATACAGTCTTGGGATAGAAAAGCAGACACAAATAGCATTGGAGCAGCACAGTGGTACATTTACTACGAATTCCTGAATAAACGTATTGGCCAAGTCAAGCATGATCTAGATGCTCCAGTTCCTAGTGATTTGGTTATTGCCTCTTTAAAAAATACTAGAGACTATTTCTTGGATAAATTTGGGAATATTGATGTACCACTTAAAGATTTTCAAAAGCATGTGCGCGGTGATGTTGAGCTTCCTGTCTCTGGTTTAGTAGATATGATTGCTGCAACATCAACAGCTAGTTACAATAGTGGTGTGGTGAAAGCTGTTTCTGGAGATTCCTATATTATGTTGATCAGATATGGAGATGATCAGGTGGAAATTGAAACAGTTTTACCTTATGGAGCTAGTGCGCATCCAGATTCTCATCACTATACAGACCAGATGAATATGTATGTTAATCACCAAAGAAAAAAAATGTCGTTGGATAAAGATGTTATTATGGAGAGTGCTATTAAAAGCTATCACCCAAAATAAACAACTACTGGGCATACGCTAACCTACTATGATGAATTTATATTGAAAAAAGCCTATATAAAAGTCAAATGAATGATTTTAATGTCAAAAATAAAATTGTTAATATTTAAGTGATAATAAGTGTTATTTCTTCCAAATTAAATAAGTAGTTTGGCGGCAAAATTATACTAATAGCCAAATAAAAGTTTTACTAACTTAAGAATGAAAAAAAACAGCGATTACCTAGCAATCAATAAGTTGCTTGTAGCAAACAGGGGAGAAATAGCAATTCGAGTACTCAGAGCAGCTTCAGAACTTGGAATTCGAACAGTTTCAATTTTTACCCACGAAGATAGATACTCTCTACATAAATTTAAGTCGGACGAAGCTTATCAAATAGGAAGAGATGATGAAGCGCTAAAACCTTACCTCGATATTGACACAATTGTCAGTATCGCAAAAGAAAAGGGTGTTGATGCGATACATCCAGGGTATGGGTTTTTGTCTGAAAATGTTGAGTTTGCTAAAAAGTGTAAAGCAGCAGGGATAAAATTTATCGGACCTACTCCTGAAGCAATGGCAATGCTAGGAGATAAAGTAGCTGCAAAAAAAATTGCGATTGAAGTAGGTGTCCCTGTAATTGAAGACAATAACCAAGACGTAACAACCGTTGCAATAGCTGAAGAAGAAGCTAGTCGTATAGGTTTTCCTGTTATGCTGAAGGCCGCTGCCGGAGGTGGAGGTAGAGGAATGCGAATTGTAAGAAGCGTTGAAGAGATTGCAAAATTATTTAACGAAGCAAAAAATGAAGCATTAAGGGCATTTGGCGATGACACCATGTTTATTGAAAAATATGTAGAAAATCCCAAACACATTGAAGTCCAAATAATGGCAGATGAGCACGGGAACATGGTTCACCTATATGAACGTGATTGTTCTGTACAAAGAAGGTTTCAAAAAGTTGTTGAAGTAGCTCCTTGTTCTTCCATTAAGCAAGAAACCAAGGATGCACTATATAAGTATTCGTTAGACTTAGCAAAATATGTAAACTATCGAAATGTTGGTACAGTTGAATTTTTGGTAGACAGTGAAGAAAACATCTACTTTATCGAAGTAAATCCGCGTATTCAAGTAGAACATACGATTACCGAGGAGATTACAAGTATTGATATCGTGCGTTCGCAAATTGTTATTGCAACGGGCAGAAAATTAAGCCACTCCCAGATATTTATTAAAAGTCAAGAAGATGTTCAATGTATTGGTTTTGCAATACAGTGTCGAATTACGACGGAAGACCCAGCAAATGACTTTACGCCAGATTACGGAACTATAATAGCTTACAGAAATGCAGCAGGTTTTGGAATTCGTTTAGATGAAGGAAGTTCTTCTCCTGGAACGAAAATTAGCCCCTTCTTTGATTCTATGCTTTGTAAGATAAGTGCTTCAGGAAGAACGCTACAAGGGGCTTCTCAACGATTGAATAGAGCTTTATCTGAATTTAGAATAAGAGGTGTAAAAACAAATATTAAATTTTTACAAAACGTAATTACCAACGATACCTTTATTAAGGGAAATGCAACGGTACAGTTTATTGAGAATACGCCAGAGTTATTTGATTTTAAAAGAACCAGAGATAGGGGTACCAAGCTATTGACCTATATAGGAGAGACAATTGTCAATGGAAATCCAGACGTTAAATACGTGGATAAAGGAAAGAAATTTATTGAACCTGTATTGCCAGATTTTGATCGTTTCGCACCATTTCCAGATGGGACAAAACAAAAACTGGATGCTTTAGGGCCTGAGAAGTTTGCGCAATGGATTCGTCAAGATAATAAGATTCATTATACAGATACTACATTTAGAGATGCGCATCAATCATTGTTAGCTACTAGAATGCGAACATTGGACATGCTGAATGTGGCGGATAGATTTGTAAAGAACAATCCGCAAATGTTCTCTATGGAGGTTTGGGGCGGAGCTACATTTGATGTTGCTTACCGTTTCTTGAAAGAGTGCCCGTGGAAGCGATTGCAACTTTTTAGAGAGCATATGCCAAATACCTTACTGCAAATGCTGATTAGAGGTTCAAATGCAGTTGGTTATACAGCTTATCCAGATAACTTGATTGAGAGGTTTATTGAGAAATCTGCTGAGAACGGGGTAGATGTGTTTCGAATTTTTGATTCTTTGAATTGGTTAGATGGAATGAAAACGAGCATTAAGGCAGTTCGTGGAAGAACGAATTCTATTGCCGAGGGTTGCATTTGTTATACTGGAGATATACTGAATCCAGACCAAACTAAATATACCTTAGATTATTACGTTGATTTAGCCAAACGCTTAAGAGACGAAGGAATTCATATCCTTGCGATTAAGGATATGGCTGGACTTTTAAAGCCTTACTCTGCTGAAGTTTTAATTTCTAAATTAAAAGAAGAGATTGATATTCCTATTCACTTGCATACACACGATACGTCGGGCCTACAAGTGGCAACCTACTTAAAAGCGGTCGAGGCCGGAGTTGATATCGTTGATGTTTCTTTGGCTTCTATGTCTGGTCTGACTTCTCAGCCTAACTTCAATTCGGTTGTTAAAATGCTGGAAGGTACCGAGCGAGCTAGGGATATGAATATTGAATCTTTAAATGAATTCTCCAACTATTGGGAATCTGTGCGAGAGTTTTATTATCCATTCGAATCTGGTTTGAAAGCTGGTACCGCGCAGGTATTTGATCATGAAATACCAGGTGGACAATATTCTAATCTACGTCCGCAAGCAAGAGGTTTGGGCTTGGAGCATAAGTTCGAAACCATCAAGAAAAACTATCAGGATGTCAATAATTTATTTGGAGATTTGGTTAAAGTAACTCCCTCAAGTAAAGTTGTAGGTGATATGGCTATGTTTTTAACAGCTAATGATATAACAGCAAAAGATGTTGAAGAAAAAGGCGAGGAATTGTCTTTTCCAGACTCTGTAAAAGCATTGTTTAGAGGAGACTTAGGTCAGGCTTATGGAGGTTTCCCTGAAGATATATCTAAGATGGTTTTAAAAGGAGAGAAGCCTTATACCAATAAACCAAATGAACATCTCCAACCTATAGATTTTGACAAAGAGTTTAAGGCGTTTAAAAAAGCGTTTAGCAAACATTGCGACGAGTTAGATTTCCTAAGTTACAAGCTATATCCAGCAGTGTTTAAAACGTATTATTCTGAATATGAAAAGTATGGAGACTTATTTCCTTTACCAACTAAGACCTTCTTTTTTGGACTAGAAAACAACGAAGAGATTATTGTCAAATTGGGTAATGGTCAATCTATTCAAGTTCAATTATTATATGTAACAGATCCTAATCAAGATGGAATTAGAAGCGTTTTCTTTAAATTTAATGGAACCACAAGGGTTATTGAAGTTAAAGATAAAAGTGTTAAAACGGACAAGGTGGCTCATAAAAAAGCTGCCGCTGATAACGAGATAGGGGCCCCACTTCAAGGCAGTTTATCTTCTGTTGTTGTAAAAACGGGTGATACAATTAAAAAGAATTATCCTCTATTCATTATCGAAGCAATGAAAATGGAGAGTACGGTAACCGCACCCTTTGATGGCAAAGTAAAAAAGGTACACTTAAAAAGTGGTGTAATGGTAGAGCAAGATGATTTGGTAGTGGAGTTTGAGTAAGTTACTTTTTAGAGAACAAGACTTGTATATATGAAATGAGCCTTAGTAAAGATTATCAATAAGATAATGCTTGTACAATTGTATATTTACAACCATGTTTGTCAATTCCAATATTGTTAATCAAATAGTCACTTACTATCAAGAGAAATTGAGTGCGCTATATCCTAGTAATGAAGTGAAAAACATTACAGAAATGATGTTTGAGCATTTCATGGGTTGGGATAAAATCACATTAAGGTTAAATAATAAATCTTCGCTCTCCGAATCGGAATTACTTTTGTTTCATAAAGCTTTAAAAAGACTGTTGAAAAATGAGCCTGTGCAACATATAACTGGAGAAATGGAATTTTATTCATTGCCCTTTAAAGTAAATAACAATGTTTTAATACCCCGCCCAGAAACAGAAGAGCTGGTTGATTTGGTTATTAAGGAATGTAAGGGTTCTGAAACAATTTTAGATATTGGAACGGGATCCGGTTGTATTCCAATATCTCTTAAAAAACAGGTAAAAAACACGCTTGTTTATGGCGTGGATGTTTCTGAAGAGGCTTTGGTGGTTGCAAGAGATAATGCCGCATTAAATGCAACTGAAGTAACCTTTGTTAAAGAGGATATTCTTCAAATGTCATCTATAGAGAATTCTTTGAAAAAAGAATTTGATGTTATTATAAGTAATCCGCCTTATATAACAAACTCTGAAAAGGTATTAATGAGTGAAAATGTTCTTACCTTTGAACCACATGTAGCTCTTTTTATTGAAGATGATGAGCCCTTGTTGTTTTATGATAAAATTGGCCATTTAGCATATGATAACTTATCTTCTGGAGGCAAATTGTATTTTGAAATAAATGAGCATTATGGCGATCAGACAGTGGCGCTTTTAAAATTCATTGGTTTTTCGGATATTCGAATGATAAAAGATTTACAAAATAAAGATAGAATTGTTGCAGCTATTCGTTAAAATAAAGGAATTAACAGATTGCAAGTATGAGCAAAGTAAAGGAAGCAATTAATAAATTAACCAAAGAGTTAAACGCGCATAATTACAATTATTATGTTTTAAATAATCCTATTATTAGTGATTACGATTTCGATGTTTTATTGAAGGAATTGCAGTCCTTAGAAGAAAAGCATCCAGAGTTTGCAGACGATAATTCTCCAACAAAAAGAGTGGGTGGAGACATTACCAAAAACTTTCCAAGTGTAACACACCGTTTCCCTATGCTTTCATTAGGTAATAGCTATTCTAAAGAAGAAATAACAGATTTTGACACGAGAGTTCGAAAAGTAATAGAAAGAGAAATAGAGTACATCTGCGAGCTAAAATATGATGGTGTAGCGATTAGTTTAACTTACGAAAAAGGAGAGCTAACAAAGGCAGTTACAAGAGGAGATGGAACTTCTGGTGAAGAAGTAACCGCAAATATTCGAACCATTCGATCTATTCCGTTAAAATTAAAGGGAGATTTCCCAATTGATTTTGATATACGGGGAGAAATAGTTTTTCCACATGCTAATTTTAAGAAGCTCAATGAAGAAAGAAAGGAATTGGGAGAACCTGAGTTTGCTAATCCAAGAAATACAGCTTCTGGCACGGTTAAAATGCAAGACTCTTCCATTGTGGCAAAAAGAGGTTTGGACTGTTTCCTTTATGCGGTTTATGGGAATAATTTATCATTCAAATCGCACTATGATGGATTGTCAAGTGCAGGTGATTGGGGTTTTAAAGTTCCAGATGAATCCGCCAATTACATTAAAAAAGTAAAAACCATTGAGCAGATTATGGAATTCATCGATTATTGGGATGAAAAGCGTGCTGATTTGCCCTTTGATATTGATGGAATTGTTATTAAAGTAAATGCTTACGATAAGCAAGAAGAATTAGGATATACAGCAAAATCACCACGCTGGGCCATCTCCTACAAATTTAAAGCAGAGCGCGTATTCACTAAGTTAAACTCTATTACGTACCAAGTTGGACGCACTGGAGCAATTACGCCTGTAGCTAATTTGGAGCCCGTTCAGTTAGGAGGAACAACTGTTAAAAGAGCAAGTATGCACAATGCAGATCAAATTGAAAGGCTTGATATTCGTGTAAACGACACTGTTTTTGTTGAAAAAGGAGGAGAGATTATTCCTAAAATTGTTGCTGTAGATATTGCTGCGCGTAAAAAAGATTCGAATAAAACTATTTATATCAGTGCGTGTCCAGAATGTGAAACACCGCTGATTAGAAAAGAGGGAGAAGCGCAACATTATTGCCCAAATGAAAATGGTTGTCCACCGCAATTGAAAGGAAAAATGGAGCATTTTATTGGACGGAAAATGATGGATGTTGATGGCCTTGGAGCAGAAACAATCGAACAGTTATTTGAAGAAGGTTTAGTGAAAAATGTTGCCGATTTATATGATTTAACACCCGAGCAATTGCTTCCGTTAGATCGGATGGCAGAGAAATCGGTTAACAATTTAATTGAGGGATTAATCAAATCAAAAGAAGTTCCTTTTGCTAAAGTCTTATTTGCTTTGGGAATTAGATATGTTGGGGAAACAGTTGCTAAAACATTGGTAAAGCATTTTAAAACATTGGATTTATTGATGTCTGCAACAGCGGAAGAACTTGTTGGAGTTGATGAGATTGGAGAACGCATTGCAGATAGCGTTGTAAAGTACTTTTCAGAACCAACAACCGTTCAATTAATAGCAAGGCTGAAAGAAATAGGACTTCAATTTGAAATTGGAGAGGAAGAACTCAAAGGAACCTCATCAGTTCTAGAGGGTCTTATTTTCGTTATTTCTGGTACGTTTAATATGTCTAGAAATGATCTTAAAAAGGCAATAGAAAAAAACGGAGGTAAAGTAGGGAGTTCTATTTCTAAAAAGACGAGTTATTTAATTCGCGGTGAAAACATGGGCCCAAGCAAATTAAAAAAGGCGGAAGATTTGGATGTTTCTATGATAACTGAAAGCGCGTTTTTAAAAATGATTGACCAAAACCCTTCAGACGATTCTATAAAAGATAGTAAACCAACTCAAGGGAGTCTTTTTTAAAGTTCGCATTCGATTGTGCGTAAGTATTAGAATATCATTTTTATTCAGAGCCTATAATCACTTATTTTTGTAGTAGATGCAATTTATAGATAATATAAAAATTAAAGCAGGAAGACTTGTTCTTAAAAAAGAAGTAAAGAAAAATACGAATAGAAACCCTGTTGTTTGTAATTTAAATAACGCATACAGTGTTGCACTTTTAATGAACATATCAGATGAATCTGATCTTCGAAAAATAACAAAGTTTGAGAAGTTTTTAAAAGCGGAATTTGGAATTAAAAAGGTTTTCATCCTTGGCTACTCCGACAACAAAAAGGAAGATCCTGATTTTTTACGGTCTAGTATAAGTTTCGATTATTTACAGCGAAAAGATTTATCCTGGAATGGGGTACCTTCCGGTACTGTTTACGATAACTTTGTTGCCGAGCGATTTGATATTCTAATAGATATGACGAATTATTTTAACGTTCCATTACGGTTTGTTTTGCTGCGGTCCCAAGCCAAATTTAAAACCGGAATATTTTCAGAGGAATCAACGCCATATTTCGATATGATGATCGCTTTTGACAAAGATGATTTTGAAGAATATGCAAATCAATTAGTTCATTATTTGACGATTATAAATGCCAAATAATTCCGAAGAAAATAACATTGTATTGGTTGGTTTTATGGGTGCAGGGAAAACCACCATTGGAAAACTATTAGCAAAATCATTGGGTTTTAGTTTTATTGATACGGATGAAGAACTTGAAAAAGAAGAAGGAATGTCTATTGCTCAGATATTTGAAAAGAATGGAGAGGAATATTTTAGGGAATTGGAAAGTGAATTCATTAAGAATTTTCGTCTAAGTAAATGCATTATTGCAACCGGAGGAGGTATGCCGTGTCATAAAGATAATATGGCAAAACTTAAGGTATTGGGAACTGTGCTATTTATAAACACACCCTATGATTCAATAATTGAAAGATTAAAACTAAATCAGGATTCAAGACCTCTTTTAAAATCAAGTTTGAGTAATGAAAGAGATGAATTCCATAGCTTATTTTTAAAAAGACAGCAAATATATAAGTCTTCGGATAAAGAGGTTGTAGGTGATAACAATCCCAGTCATATTTTAGAAGAAATATTGAAAATAGTAGGCGGTTGAGCAGTTAAACTGTAGTTAATTTATATTGATAGAACCCGTCCGTCATCTTCTTTCATTTGCATAAATTGGTCATTTCAAGTTCAGAATACCTATTTTATAGTAATTAGATTATTCTAAAAGAGTCTCTCGAAAAATAATTGAATCACTACGTTTTCTCATTTACCATCGTATTAATCTTTATAACTTTTTACCTTTATCAGGTGAAATTATTGAATCTCATAATAAAACCTTTTCGAAGTCTTTATAACTGGAGTAAGAGAAGGAAGTATTATCTACTAGGGTTTATTAGTGTCCTATTTCTAATTTGGCTTTTTTGCCTCCCTACACAATTATTTAATACACCCACATGTACAGTTCTTTTAGATAAAGATGGGAATATGTTGGGTGCCCGTATTGCTGATGATGGTCAGTGGCGTTTTCCTGCTAGAGACTCGGTTCCCTTTAAATTTGAAAAAGCTATAATCCAGTTTGAAGATCGAGATTTTTATTCGCATATGGGATTTAGTTTAAAAGCTTTTTCTAGAGCAATGAAACAAAACATTTCAGAAGGTAGAGTTGTGAGTGGAGGAAGTACAATACCAATGCAAACAATTCGCTTATCTCGACAAGGTAGATCACGTTCGATATGGGAAAAAATTATTGAAGTTTTTCAGGCTACCAGAATGGAATGGAGTTACTCCAAAGAGCAAATACTTGCAATGTATTCTTCTTATGCCCCAATGGGGGGTAACGTAGTTGGTTTGGACGCAGCTTCTTGGAGATACTTTGGACGTAGTCCTGAAAATTTAAGTTGGGCCGAGGCAAGTACCTTAGCTGTATTGCCAAATGCCCCTAGCTTAATGCATCCCGGTAAAAACAGAGAGAAATTAATTGCGAAAAGAAACCGTTTGTTGGATCGATTGCATTTGGTTGGAGAGATTGATAAAACCGAATTACAACTCGCTAAAAGTGAGCCTTTGCCAACTGCACCGCCAAGTTTACCAAATATATCTCCCCATGTGATAGATAGAATTATGTCTTCCAAAAACAAGGGAAAGATAGTTAATTCAACGTTACAGTCTTCTGTGCAAAATGAAATAAATAACATCGTGGACCGCCACCATAATCAATTAAAAGAAAATGAAATATACAATATATCGGTTATTGTAGTGGAGGTAGCTACGGGAAATATTTTAGCTTATGTTGGAAATGCTAAAGGAAAGGAATCTGAACATGGATACCAAGTGGATGTTATAAAAGCGAGAAGAAGTACAGGCAGCATTCTTAAACCTTTTTTGTATGCTGGAGCTTTGGATGGTGGAGTGATTACACCCAATCAATTAATTCAAGATGTTCCAACAATCATATCTGGATATGCTCCAAAAAATTATAACGAGAAATACGATGGTGCAGTTCCTGCAAGTAGAGCATTGTCCAGATCTTTAAATGTACCAATAGTAAAATTATTACAGGAATTTGGTGTTCAGAAATTTCATAATCAATTAAATAGAATGGGTATGACAACTATTGATCGTCCATCGTCAGATTATGGGCTATCTCTAGTACTAGGCGGAGCAGAAGCGAGTTTAATAGATCTTACTTCAATTTATGCAAATATGGCAAAGACACTTAATGATTTTTCGATTGGAAGAAAATCTAGGTTTATTCAACCTACTTACGTAAAGTCATTTATTAATGATAGAGTGAATGATAACTTGCTATTATCTCCAGGCGCTACATGGATGACATTTGAAGCTATGCTAGCTGTTTCAAGGCCAGATGCCGAAGCTAATTGGCAACAATTTTCTTCTTCCCAAAAAATTGCCTGGAAAACAGGAACAAGTTTTGGTTTTAGAGATGCTTGGGCAATTGGTGTTACTCCCAAATATGCAGTGGGTATATGGGTAGGAAATGCCGATGGAGAGGGTAGGCCTGGCGTAGTTGGAGTTAAAGCTGCAGCGCCAATATTATTTGATGTATTTAAAATATTACCAAAATCGAATTGGTTCAATCAACCATTTGATGAAATGAAGAAGGTTCCTATATGTAAACATAGTGGATTTAGGGCGTCCGATATTTGTGAAGTAGCTGATTCAGTATGGATTCCCCTATCATGCTTAAATACGGTCGCTTGTCCCTATCATAAAATTATTCACCTAGATAATTCAGGTAAACGTGTTAACAGCGATTGCGAAGAAGTAAGTAATATGCTTACGACCTCTTGGTTTGTGCTTCCTTCTGTCATAGAAAAGTTTTACAGGAACAATAATCCTAACTACAAACCATTACCACCTTTTAGAGAGGGATGTGCCACTATAGAAGAAGTATTGCCAATAGGAATTATATATCCTAAGTCAAAAAGTAAAATTTATGTCCCAGTTAAATTAGATGGTATTTTAAGTAAAACGGTTTTTGAGGCCTCACATCGCGATAACACCATAAAAATATATTGGCACTTGGACGATCAATATTTAGGAGAGACGACTCGAATTCATCAAATGGAGCTTGTTCCAGAAGAAGGGAAGCATGTTTTAACCTTGATGGATGAGCTAGGGAATGAAAAAACAAGATCCTTCGAAGTCATCGGTAAAAGTGAGTAAATCCGACACAATGTCAGAAAAATTGTCATGTTTTATAGCGAATTGTGACAATATTGAGGCTGTTTTCTTTCCAATTTCTATTGGCATAAGAATTGACTAAGCGAAACCAGAAAATCAAGAATTAATAAAGAATAAAAGATATGTCAAAAATTATTGGAATAGATTTAGGAACAACCAACTCATGTGTTTCTGTAATGGAAGGAAATGAGCCTGTTGTAATCCCTAACAGTGAAGGGAAGAGAACCACGCCTTCAGTTGTAGCCTTTATAGAAGGTGGAGAACGTAAAATTGGAGATCCTGCAAAACGTCAGGCAATTACGAACCCTACAAAAACGATTTCTTCGATTAAGCGTTTTATGGGGAACAAATTCAGCGAATGTGCTAAAGAGATAGGTAGAATGCCATATAAAGTGGTTAAGGGTGATAATGATTCTCCTCGTGTAGAAATTGATGATAGAAAATACTCTCCGCAAGAAATTTCTGCAATGATTCTTCAAAAAATGAAGAAAACTGCTGAGGATTATTTAGGACAAGAAGTATCTGAAGCTGTAATTACAGTTCCTGCATACTTTAATGATTCTCAACGTCAAGCAACAAAAGAAGCAGGTGAAATTTCAGGTCTTACAGTCAAAAGAATAATCAACGAACCAACTGCAGCAGCATTGGCTTATGGATTAGACAAGTCTGGTAAGGACATGAAAATAGTCGTTTTTGATTTTGGTGGAGGAACACATGATGTTTCTATCTTGGAATTAGGAGACGGTGTTTTTGAAGTATTAGCAACGGATGGAGATACGCACTTAGGTGGTGATGATGTTGATCAGGCAATTATTGATTGGTTAGCTGCTGAATTTCAAAAAGATGAAGGTCTTGATTTGAAAGCTGATCCAATGGCTTTGCAAAGGTTAAAAGAAGCTGCAGAGAAAGCTAAAATTGAACTTTCAAGCACAACAACTTCTGAGATTAACCTACCGTACATTATGCCAGTTGATGGTGTGCCAAAGCACTTGGTTAAATCATTGACTAGAGCGAAATTTGAACAATTAATTGACAGTTTAGTTAAAAGAACAATTGAACCTTGTAAATCAGCAATCAAAAACTCAGGTCTTTCTATTAACGAAATTGATGAAGTTATATTAGTTGGTGGTTCTACAAGAATACCAGCAATTCAAGCAGCGGTTGAGAAGTATTTCGGTAAAGCTCCTTCTAAAGGAGTTAATCCTGACGAAGTTGTTTCTTTAGGAGCAGCAATTCAAGGAGGTGTATTAACAGGAGAAGTAAAAGATGTTCTTTTGTTAGATGTTACGCCACTTTCATTAGGTATTGAAACAATGGGAGGTGTTATGACGCGATTAATTGATGCGAATACAACAATTCCTACGCAGAAGTCACAAGTATTCTCTACAGCTGCAGATAACCAACCATCGGTTGAATTACATGTATTGCAAGGAGATAGACCAATGGCAAATGATAACAGAACAATTGGTAAATTTCATTTAAATGATATTCCACCAGCACAAAGAGGTGTTCCTCAAATTGAAGTAAGTTTTGATATTGATGCTAACGGTATTATTAATGTGAAAGCTTCTGATAAAGCAACAGGAAAAGAGCAAAGCATTCGAATTGAAGCTTCTTCTGGATTGAGCGATGCGGATATCGAAAAAATGAGACAAGAAGCTGAAGCAAATGCTGATGAAGACAATAAGAAAAAGGAAGAAATCGAAACTTTGAATAAAGCGGATGGGATGATATTCCAAACGGAAAAACAAATGAAAGAGTTTGGAGATAAAATTCCAGAGGATAAAAAACAACCTATCGAAGAAGCTTTAGCTGAATTAAAAACAGCACATGAAGCGAAAGATATTGAAGCAGTTGGACCAGCATTGGAAAAATTAGAATCAGTATTCCAAGCTGCTAGTCAAGACATGTATGCACAACCTGAAGGAGGAGCAGAAGGACAAGATCCAAATGCACAAGCTGGAGGTGCTGCTGATGGAGCAGAAGAAGTAACAGATGTTGATTTTGAAGAGGTAGAAGAAGAAGTAGCAGAAGAGAAGAAATAGAAATTAATCTCTATAAATAAATTAAAAAGGCTCGTTTATTTAAACGAGCCTTTTTAATGCAATAGAAATAACATAATGACATATGCTTTAACTCTAAGTGAATAATAAGCTATATCTTTAAGCTGTAATAAATATAGAAGATGTCGTTAGAAGAAAATATATTAGATAACAATACAAAAGCAACCGAAGCAATAAAGGATTATGCGTATCCATTAAACTTCGAATTTAAAATTACCAGTTTAGCCAATGACTTTAATGTAAAAGATGCTAATGGGAAAAGTTTAGCATATGTTCGTCAAAAGATGTTTAAGTTGAAAGAAGCAATTTCTGTTTTTTCAAATGAAACCAAAACAGAATTACTTTATAAAATAAATGCAGATAGGATAATTGATTTTAACGCAAGCTATTCGTTTACCAATGCAGACGAAGAAGTAATTGGTCGTATTGGAAGAAAAGGCGCTAAATCGATATTAAAAGCGCATTACGAAATATTTAACAAAGACAATAAACAAGAATTTGTTATCAATGAAGAAAACCCTTGGGCCAAAGTAGGAGATGCTATTTTAGGTGAGATTCCTGTTTTGGGTATGTTTACAGGGTATTTTTGTAATCCACGATATGCGATTAAGCGTGTTGATGGCACTATTGTAGCTCGCTTATCAAAAGAAGCGTCTTTTATGGGAAGAAAATTTAAGTTAGAAAAGTTAGCTGAAATGAAAGATGGCGAAGGAGAAAGAATGGTTTTAGGTTTAATGATGATGTCTTTGCTAGAAAGAAGAAGAGGTTAAAAAGTAAATCAATATTATAAAAAAATCCATTCAATTTAGAATGGATTTTTTTGTTATTAATTAGCTTGAATTAAACCCCAGATAAAACTACCTAGTAGAGTTGGGATTGTGGCAGGATATAGTTTAATGTCTTTCCCAAAAACTCCCTTCCATTAATAAAACAAAAGAACATTGAAATCAGCATCCAAATAACTCTACTCCAAAATGACTTTTCTAGGAGCATTCTAACATTTTGCTTTATTAGAAGTTAAAAGAATCAGCCCCAATGTTAATAAATATTGCAAGAATAACAATGAGAATGTAAAGTGCTGAAAGGCTGAGTCCAATTATTCCACAAATATATCCAGCTCTGGAGTTTTTAAATGACTGTGCATATTTTACCTTATTAGATTGATATAGCGCTTTATCTTTATTGTGCATAAAAACTGCTATTAATCCAAGAATTAACCCAATAATACCATAACAGAAACAAGTAATAATCGATAAAATACCTAAAACCAATACAGCCGTAGCGTTTGGCACTGCTGCAGGACCTCCAGAAATTTCAAATTCATCTAGATTTTCGAATTCTTCACTCATTTTTCTTATTTTTAATTTATTCAAAGTTAACTTTTTGATAATAAAAGCAAAATTAATTAGCTTTTTCCTATGATAAATTGGAAGAAATATCCTTTTGTGAGAATACTATTCCCCTTTCTTCTTGGGATTATGTTTTCATTTAAGGGTAGTTATTATTTTTCGATTACAATTATAGTAGCACTTGTTGCTTTAATAATTATTTCAAAAATAAATAAAACAGTCAAGAATAATTTTCTTTTTGGAGTAGTATTATACATGATCTTATTTGTAGGTGGTTCGTTTCTCTCTCAAATGAGTTTGCATGATTATACTAAATTAAAGGAGGCCGATTTTTATCAATGTGCTATAATTGAACCTGTAAAAGAAAAAACCAATTCTTATCAATTAATCATCTTAATTAATGCTAAATCAATAGATAGTGTTTGGAGTTCGTCTAAGGGTAAAGCGTTGATTTACATTGAAAAAGATTCATGGAGTTCGACATTAAAATTTGGAGATGAATTATTAATTAAGGGGAACCTGAATTTTTTGGAACCTCCGAAAAACCCAAAAGAATTTGATTACAAAAGATATTTAGAAAACCGTTCTATATATCAACAAGGGTATCTTACTTGTAATGATTGGCAGTTAATGGATTCGCAAGTAAAAGGACTAAATGTATTTGCCAATGATGCTAGGCAGTTCTTACTTTCATCGCTTCAATCAAATGGTGTTGAAGGAGATCAATATGCTATTGCTTCAGCGTTAATACTTGGAAGTAAAGATGAGTTGGGGTTTGAAGTAAAACAAGCTTATGCAACAGCGGGAGCAATGCATGTTTTAGCCGTTTCTGGGTTGCACGTAGGTATTATTTTCCTTATTTTAAATACATTATTATCCATTCTTGATACTTCCAAGAGAGGAAGGTTTGTTAAAGCAATTATTTTATTAATTGTACTATGGAGTTATGCTTTGCTAACTGGGTTAAGTCCATCCGTTTTGAGAGCGACTACGATGTTTTCTTTTGTAATAACGGGAACTGTATTAAATAGAAAGTCCAGTATTTACAACACACTTGCCGCATCTGCTTTTTTCTTATTAATTATAAACCCAAACCTACTTTTTGAAGTTGGTTTCCAATTGAGTTATATAGCAGTACTCGGAATTGTGTATCTACAACCCTTAATTTATAAAAGAATATATACAAGACGGTGGCTATTAGATAAGATCTGGGCAATTACAGCTGTTTCAATTGCTGCTCAAATTGCAACGCTGCCATTAACATTGTATTATTTTAATCAATTTCCGGTTTATTTTATGTTGTCTAATTTGATAGTAATCCCATCTGCTATAGTAATTTTAAGTTTAGGGATATTATTATTTATTACATCGCCTATTCCGGCTATATCAGAGAGTGTAGGTTGGGTGTTAAATAAGTTTATTGAAGGATTAAATATTGGTATAAAAGAAATTGAAGCTCTACCTAATTCATTAATTGACGGTTTGTCTATAAGTATTTTAGAATGTGTAGCCCTCTATATAATTATTATATTATTTATACGCGGATTGAAATTTCGAAAATTGAAAATAATTAATTATGCTTTTTTTCTTACGTTTATCTTTATTGTTAACGATTTAATAGAAGATGTTGCATTAGCAAATTCAAAAAGCATGGTAGTTTATCATATTAATAAAAATCAAGCTATCGATTTTATTGATGGAACGAGCAATGTGTTTCTTGCAAATTCGAGTTTGATAAAAGATAAGCAAAAGCAAAGTTTTCACATTAAATCAAATTGGTCCTATTTAGATTTGCGTAACGTTCAATATATACCAACTGACGCTTCTAAATTAAATGAAACGCTGATGGACAGTTCTCTGCAATTAGTCGATACGTATTCACAATTTCATACTATAAAAATGGTAAGAATTGATAATAAGTTTGTTTTACAAGTGCTAGACCACAAGTTAAACGTTGACTACGTGTTAATATCAAGTAACTCAAAAACAAAATTGAAAGACCTTTATAAAATGTTAAACTTTGAAGCAGTTATTGTCGATGGTTCAAATTCTAAATGGAATCGAAATAGAGTAGAAGCCGAAGCAGAAAATTTACATATCCCAATATACAATACTGACAAAGGAGCTTTTGAACTGAAGATTTGAATGATGAGCATCAATTCTTATTGAAAACGTAGTTTATATAGAAGCAAATGGACAAGAGGTATTTGTTTTATTCAGTCTCTTTAGTGATTTCCGCGACATCAATAATCACAAAATTTAAATCAAATTGAAATTGAAAATTTCTTTGAATCACTTTTTTATCCTTTGTTTTACTTTCAAATTTATGGTATAGCTTATATCCAAGAGGTATTTTTATCTCTTCATTTTTATCGTTCAACATTGTTTTATCCAATGGTTGTAAATCTGAAAATGTAGTTGGTTTGTATTCTTCTGAATAATTTGGGTTTTTTAAGATCCATTCTTTCGCCAATGATTTAGCTAGTTTTGTCTCATTAAAATCATTATGGATTCTAATATGCTTACAAATTGATAGAATTGTTTTCAATAGCCTTGCTTTGTTTTCTGTTTCATTCTCTAAGGCCTTATTTAGTTGAGCATAAGTTTCTTTATTCTTATAATTAGTAGTAAGTGCATTTTCGAAGTCGTATAGCGGGTATTGCATAATGAAATAATAAAACAATTCATCTTCCTTATTGCTCATATCTGTAGTGAGCATAATTTTGACATCTTTTACCTTGTAATTTGGGAATAAGAGGAATTTACATTCATATAACTGAATACCATTTTTCTCCGATGTAATTTTATATATATGTGTCAGTTCGTATGTAACATAGATTTTTTTATCTCTTAGTTCTTGTTTTTTGACAATGATAGCAGAATCATTGGCAGCAATCATTTGGTCTAAATTATTTGGGTAATTGTCTTTTAAGGAAGGCAGTTCTCTTCGTAATTCATAAAGTTGATCCAGCTCAACTATTTCTTTAGGTTTTAAAGTAAATAACTCTCCAAATTTAAAACCTTTATAGACTCCATTTTCACCAAATGATTCAATGATTTTTGCTTCAACGGCATCCTCTGCTTTCTGTTGTTTTGTTTTAATTTCTTCAGAAGATACAATGGTTTCAGTAGTTTTGAAAAAGCCTACACAACCCGTAAATAAAACTAGCGTTGCAAAAGCAGTAATTGTTATTTGGATTAGGTTTATTTTCATAAAATAATTAAATAGTCTATTTTGGTAATTGGATTACAAAAACCATGCTTAAAATGAAAGTGAAGTTACTATTTCTATTTACTTCTATGTTGTTTATTAATATTTGTTTCTCACAGGTAACTGTAGATACATTGAACAAGGCCTTAAATGAATTTAAAACAGATCGTGATGCAAAGTTTGGTGTTTTTAAGATTGTTCAGTATAGCGGGCTTTCGCCCAATTTTAGGGTGATTCAAGATACAGAAGTAAAGAATGCCATAGCTTATATAAAAGGTAAAAAACGCTATATTCGTTACAACCCTTCATTTATGAAAAGGGTGAATGACTCTACTAAAACAGATTGGGCAGCTATTAGTGTTCTTGCTCACGAAATTGGGCATCATTTACTGGGGCATACATTAATAAATCAAGAGAGCAATCCAGGCGATGAATTGGCTGCAGATCGTTATTCAGGTTTTATGTTGTTTCAAATGGGAGCGACATTAGAAGAAACGCTGAAATGTGTTGAAACAGAAGGGAATTTGCATGGCACAAAAACACATCCACCGAGAAGTGCAAGAATGGATGCTATTACTGAAGGCTGGATGGAGTCAAAAAACCTCAAGAATAAAAAAATAACGGACTTCTCTCCAGAGAGAAGTAATATAGAAGAAACATTTAAATACTCCTGTTCTTTTGTAGGTGATGAAAACACTTATTACGTTAATAATGCGAATCAAATGGTGTGGTATGACAATTATGCTAACCCGATTGTTATAGGGGTTTTAAAAGAGTCAAAGGGTAAAAATTACAAATGGGATTACCTTTATGATAAAACACTTTACAAAATTGATGAAGGTGGGGCTATATGGTTAATTACCACCTATGGCTCGTCTCTTAAGGTTGGAGAGTTAAATAATATTAATTCGCCAATAGAAAAGAAGTAATCTTCTAATCGTATAAATAAAATTGTTTAGCAAGCAACTTTAAATAGAATGAAAGGTTTATTTAATATTAATTACTACTTTGTATCAAAAATAAAAACAATCAAATGAGAAGTATTTTAAAAAACCTATTTTTTTTAATAGTAATGATGCTTTTGTTAGCAAGCTGTACAAAAGAACCTGGAGTTGGTGGTAGCGCAACTGTAACGGGTAAAATATATGCGGAGGATTATAATACACTTGGAACACCTACCGGTGAGTATTACGCTCAAAATTATAAAGTATACCTTATTTATGGAAATGACGGAGGAGCATTTGATGATGATGTAAATACGAGTCATGATGGTTCTTTCGAGTTCAAATATTTACAAAAAGGAAACTATGAGTTATTTGTATATTCTGATTATTCATATTGTCTAACGTGTGGAAATTTGGGAGATAGTGTTATTTCTGTAAAGTTTCAAATAACAGAAAAGCAACAAGAGTTGGATTTAAGTGATATTACAATTTTAAAATAGGACATTTGAAGTTAACTTTATGTATATTAATTTTTGTGCCAACTGTGTTTTTTGCACAGTTTGGAAATCAAGATTTTGGTACCTGGGGCGGTTTAAGTGTTAATAAAGAAGTAGCAGATGATTTAAAGATTGATGCAGATTTTCAAGTCCGAACTGACGATAATTCAACAAGACTGAATCAGTTTTTTTTTGACTTAGGAGCCAAGTATAAAGTTAATAAATACTTGAGGACAGGGATTTCTTGGAGATCAAAAATGAAGAATAATTGGTCAGGTTATGAATTGGAAAATAGACTATACTTTGATTTAACAGGGAAGTTGAAGTTGAATGATATCAGTTTGTATCTGAGAAGTAGAACTCAAACAACATCTAATCGTAATTTTGAAAATCCAGCCTATCAAAGAATTCGCTTTAAATTTAAAGCGAAATTGGATAAAGGCTTGAAAGCATTTCTTCAAGATGAATTTTTCTTTCATTTGAACGGCACAGGAACATCTAATTATAAAAAAAATCGGTTTGGATTAGGGTTTGAATATGAAATTAGTGATTATCTCCAAATGAGCTTAAAATACTTGCGAATTACCGAAGTAAATCAGGCTTATCCACTTCGAATGAATGTAATTGCTTTAGGTCTGTCTTACTCTATAGAGTGATAGGTTACCTTTAATAGTGAAATTTACCCTTTGGTACAACTATCTTAATTATTAAGAGTTTTTTTGCTAACTATACAATATATTAGATACGAATTAATTAATAAAACATGATGAAAATTTTCGCCTTTTTAGCTTGTCTACCTCTTTTTGTCGCTGCTCAACTAAATATGTCGGAGTTAGGGTATTTAGATTTAGTTTCAATACATAATTCTGATGCTTCAGATATTTGGGGATATGTTGATGGAAGTGGAAACGAATATGCTATAGTAGGTATGAATGACGGAACTTCCATCGTTGATGTTACGGACCCTGCCAATCCAGTTGAAATTTTCTTTGAGCCAGGCATGAATTCGATTTGGAGAGATATTAAAACATGGAACAATCATGCTTATGTTACAACAGAAGAACCGCAAGGTCTATTAATTATTGATTTAAGCACCTTGCCAGGGAATCCAAACCTCACGACGACATACTATAACGGTCCAAATGCTAATCAGTGGGCTTCAGCGCACAATCTTTTTATTGATGAAAATGGTATTTGCTATATTTTTGGAGCAAATAGAGGAAATGGGGGAGCAATTATGTTAGACCTAACAGTAGATCCGATGAATCCGGTTGAAGTTGGAGAAGTTGATGACTGGTATACACACGATGGTGTTGCAAGAGGTGATACGTTATATATGGGACATATTAATGACGGATACATGAGTATTTGGGATGTTTCAAACAAGACAAACCCCGTAATACTTGGACAGCAGGTAACGCCGGGTAATTTTTCTCATAATTTATGGATGTCAGATGATGGTGATTATATATATACAACTGATGAAATCACTAATGGTTATATTGGAGAATTTGATATTTCAGACCCAACTAATATTGTAGAATTAGATAGAATACAATCTAGTCCTGGTATGGATGTTATACCGCATAACTCTCATTTTATAAACGATTATATTGTAACCTCTTATTATCGAGATGGTGTAACAGTGCATGATGTTGCTAATAAAGGAAATATGGTAGAAGTGGGTAATTTTGATACTTCCCCTTCTTTTTCTGGAGATGGATTTAATGGCTGCTGGGGGGTTTATCCCTGGTTACCATCAGGCAATATTATTACTTCCGATATTGAAAATGGATTGCATATTCTTGGCGTTACCTATACAAGAGGTTGCTTTTTAGAAGGAACCGTTAATGATGCATCTACAACTGCACCTATATTTGGAGTTACAATAGAGCTAGTAGCCACAACTATAACTGATCAAACAAGTATCGTAGGTGATTATGCAACGGGATATGCTATTGCAGGCTCCTATGATGTGATTTATAGCCACCCTGCATACATCTCAGATACTGTCTATGGAGTTTCACTAGTAAATGGACAAGTTACCATACAAGATGCTCAATTAGTTCCGATAACAAATTACGATTTATTGGTGAGTATTGATGAATTAGCGAATATAGGTTCTGCTATACCAAATGTAGATGTAATAATTGAAAATGATGATTTCACATTTAGCGGTACAACGGATGCCAATGGTGAAATTACATTTTTCAATTTTTATGGAGGTACTTATAATATTTATATTGGAAAATGGGGGTTCATTGAAATTTGTAATCAAGGTGTTTTGTTCGGCCCTAATGATACTATCTACTCAGGTTCTTTGGAGGCTGGATATGTTGATTTATTCAACCTTGATTTAGGGTGGCAGATTTCTGGTGCTGCTCCTTTTGGTGTTTGGGAAAGAGGTGTTCCAATTGGAACTACAGCTGGTGGAGATCTTTCTAATCCAGATGTGGATGCAGTAGATTGTGGTAGTAAAGCCTATGTGACAGGTAATGGAGGAGGATCCGCAGGGTCTGATGATGTAGATTTTGCAGACGCGATACTTACTTCTCCAATAATGGACCTTTCAAATGGAGGAGGGTTGCCGGTTATTAGTTTGGATTATTGGTGGCGTAATTTTGCAGGTCAAGTGACTCCTAATGACTCATTGATATTTGTCATTGACGACGGATCAGATGAATATGTGGTAGCAGAATATTATGCAGGTGATGATGCTGAAAATTGGCAATCATTGCAGATTGACGTTATGAATACAACACAAAATTTGAATACAATTAAATTGATAGTAAAAACTGCAGATTGGGACGCTGAAGGTGGAAACTTGGTGGAAGCTGGAATAGATAACTTTAGAGTTGATTATGTTTTAAATATTAACCCAGTTAATGCAGAATTAGATTATTCAATTTATCCTAATCCGTCAAATGGAGTATTTAATTTAGTTTTTGGTACTGATGTTCCTGAAAGTCTAACTATCAATATTTATGATATTTCTGGAAGGCTTGTTGCCTCCTCAAATGTAAAGAAAAACAATGCGATCGTAAATATTGAAAATCCTGGTGTCTATACAATAATATCGGTAGGAGAGGATTATGTAGGTTCGCCGGTGAAAGTGGTTAAGATGTAATAATTGTATCTTAATAGCTCATTTTTCACTCAGAAATAATCTATTTCTTCTTTTTAAAAGAAGGTATCAAACCGCCAAGACGACCAAATAAATCTAAAGTCCTTTTAAACGTGTCCATATAGAGTGTTATGATTAAGAAAATTGTCATGCACCATATAACCAAAACATTAGCAGAAAATGTATCAAAGTAGACTCCTAAAAGCTTTTTCTTCGGCGCATAAAAGTGCGCTTTTAAGTAGTCGTAGTCATAAGGCTCTAGATAAATAGGATAAGACTTTTGGATTACGTAATTATTATCTTCATCTGTAACTTCTAATGAATTAGTGTTGGTAACAAAATCTTCCAATGCACCATTCTTGTATTTATACATAAACTGGTGGAAAGATTCTTCTTTCAGTTTAGTCATAAATTTCCGTAGCTTTTTGTGTTGTTTTTTGTCAATTATGTTTTCACCATTAGCTTTGTCCAAAAGGGCAATATACTCAACACTAGGTTTCATGAAAGTCTTTTCTACGCTATCTTTTTTATCTTCAAAAGCTTTGTATTTTCTCTTGTAGCGTTCTTTAAGAGTAGCTAGGTATTTTTTAATCTCACCATAAGCTTCCTCGTTAAATTTGTTTAACGAAAGATTGCTTATAGTTCCTTTAGTCACTTTAATCTTTTGGGAATGCCTATTTTCCTTCTCAATTTCATTTTTTAGAATGCGAATACTTCTTTCGATCAAAATTTTCTTCTTCGGATCCTTGTTTTCAGAATTTACAAAACTGTGAATGTTCTCTAATTTGGCATCAAGGTTACTAACCCATTTATCTTTTTTCCAATTGGAAAATTTCATTTCTTTATTGTACTCATAGAAATTCTTTTCGTATTCATTATCTTTAAACTGGGTAACTGCTAGAGCTTCATAGGCCCATCTGGAAGCCATTACGTTTCCTATCCAAGGCACATGTGATTTTGCCGAAAATACAGGGTTCAGTTTGTCAAATTGCACCAATATGCCGCTAAATAGTAATTGAGGTATTATTAATATAGGAATTAATATATAAATAACTTTGACTGAGTTAAATGTAGCTGAGATATTTAGACCTAATAAGTTGGCAAAACAAGATACAGAGAAGAGTATCATCCAGTAGGCAAATGTCATCCCCTCAATCCCTAATACTGAATTTCCTACTAAAACGTAAAAAATTGATTGTATTGCAGAAATTAAAAACATAATAAATATCTTAGAAAACAAGAAACTTCCTTTACTTAGGTTTAAAAATTTCTCTCTTTTAAGAATTTTTAAATTCCCTATAATCTCTTCTGCGCTTGTTGTTAATCCAATAAATAGAGATACAATTATTGAAATGAATAAAAACTGCGGTAAATTTTCACTATTATAAAATATGTACTCTTCATTACCTTCAGATGTACTGAAGTATTTCATGAAGAACCCAAGTATTCCTGCTAGAGCTGGAGCTTCAAACAAGGTGATAGCCATGTATTGAGCGTTTGTCAATTTAGCTTTGACATCTCTAATGAAAAATATAGCAGCTTGTTTAATTTTACCTGGAATCTTAAAGATACTTTCAGGCATTTCATCAGCATCTTCAATATCAGTTTGTTTGCTGCCAATTAGGTCAATATAATGTTTGTTCCATTCTATGGGCGAAACCTTTCTATGGGAAGTTAAATTGCCATATTCATCAACTACTTTAGAGTCAATTATATTAAAAATTTGTTCGGGGTTTACATTACCACATGTAATACATTCACTTTCTTCAGAATTTACATGTTGTACTAATCGTTTGAAGTAAATAACCGCATCAACTGGATTACCGTTGTAAATTGGATATCCACCTCTGTCTAAAATAATTAATTTGTCAAACATTTTAAATATGTCTGATGAGGGTTGGTGGATTACAACAAAAATTAATTTTCCTTTTAGTGATAGTTCTTTTAAAAGATCCATTATGTTTTCAGAATCTCTAGAAGATAATCCGGAAGTCGGCTCATCAACGAACATTATAGAAGGCTCTCTAATGAGTTCTAAAGCAATATTTAATCTTTTTCTTTGTCCACCACTAATTGTCTTTTCAAGTGGGCTACCTACTTTTAAATCCTTAGTCTCGTATAAACCAATAGATTTTAGTGTTTGTACACAAAGTTTAGCAATTTGTGTATCGCTATAATTTCCAAAACATAATTTTGAATTATAGAAAAGGTTTTCAAAAACAGTTAACTCTTCAATTAGTAAATCATCTTGTGGCACAAATCCAATTACTCCTTCTAATTCTTTTTTGTCTTTGTGAAGATCAATTCCGTTTACCTCTACACAGCCTATAGTAGGAGAGTAGTTGCCATTTAAAATGTTTAGAAGAGTAGATTTGCCAGCTCCAGACCCACCCATAATTCCAAGTAGGTGACCACTTTCTTCATGTAAAGTGAAATCTTGTAAACCTATATTACCTCCTTTAAAATGGTATTGTATGTTTTTTGCTTTAAAAGAAATCTTTTTAGAAGATTTATCACTTAAGAATTTACCAATTATGTCGCTGTAGTAAATCGGCTGAACTCTTGAACTTCTTAATGATGATCCCTGGGTTAATACCTGTACTCTGTCTTGAGTTATGATTTGTCCATTTAGATAAAGACCGTGGTTTCCATAATAACGAACAAAATAAGTGTTTACGGATTGTACTCGAATAACTCTTAAAAAACCCACAATACTTTCTGAGTAAATGTGTTTCGAGTTGGTAAGTTTAGTTTCTTTGGAGTTGTCGATAACCAAACAAACTTCTTTATCTATAATAGCAGCTTCATCTGCATTTACAAAAGCTAAGCAATCATCAAATTCTTCTTTGGGGATATTAAAAGTTTCAGCAACCGTTGTAACAAATTCTAATTCTTGTTCAGTAACTATGTCGTTTGCATAAATAAATTCTAGAATACGAATAAGTACAATTATTTTTTGACGCTGTGTTAATTCCTCATTAATTTGCGTACAGATTCTAAGTACTTTAACCGAATTTACCGAAGTTCTTTTTCTTTTACCAACCTTTTTACTTGATTTCCCTTGATGAGAAAGTAAAAATTCATCAAATAACGAAAGATATTCTTTAATCAACTCTTGGTTTAATTCCTGACGAAGGAATTGTCTAACAATTTTACGCCCACCAACATCATAATTGACTTCACCAGTTTCCTCGTTTAATTCTCCTTTTGCGATTATTGCAAAAAGTTGCATTAAGGCTTTGAGTATTCTTTCGCTCATTTAAGTAATGTTATTGAAGTTTAAAAACTGGTATTTAAGCTTCAATAATAATTTATTTCCTTTTTTCAAATCCAATCATCATGATTGCACAGCCTGAAAGTTTTTTATTCATGTCTAATCTTGCTTCAACGTAGCAATCAATTGTACTTTCAATTTTAAAATCCCAATATGGAGCATTATTATAATCTTTATTCGAGAAAAGTAAATTCCTACTCATATCGTAAATTTCAAAAATTAAGTAATTTTCAGCTATTCCAGCAGAAGTTGCTACTCTATAAGTAGAACCTCCATATAATGTTACTTCAAATTCAGTAGATTGATCTTCATCCAAAAAAGCTCTGTAAACTTGACCATCGGAAATGAAAACTCTATTCAACTGTTTATCTTGGCTTGTATTTAGGTAAGAGTTTGTTACATTGCCAATTGAGTCACAAGTGATTTGTCCAAAAATAGAAGGACCAATAAGCAATGTAATTGCGATAAGGGTTAATTTAAATAGTTTCATAATTATTCAACGATTTCAGTTCTTATTGATTTAATTTTTTCGATAATTGCTTCTAAATCTCCATCCGCAATCTCTACAGCGTGTTTGCTTTTAATTGTTGTCTCTTTTTTAGACGCGTCAGTAGATGAAGGTATGTATTCGTATGTATATTTGATTTCTTCAAATATGCCATGCAAATCTTCCAAGTCATTAATTAAATCTTCATAATCACTGTCAGTGTTATATTGACCTAACATTGTAATTAAACTTGCTAAAGGCTTCTTTTGATCTCCAAGCCTTTCAATTAACAAAGGGTTGTTTGAAGAGATAGCAGCATCAGCCGCAATATATATAGATTCAATCCATCCACCAGCAAGCACTAATGCAGCTACATCATTTTTATCATTTTCTTTTAAGTAGTTGTCAGAGTTTCTGTATGCATCAGAAACGAAAACTAACATTGAGTCTTGATTCCCAATATTGGAACTAAATCTATCAGCTAATTTTTCGTCAAAAGCACCTTCAAGCCCTAATTCCTTGGAAAGTCCTCTAACAGATTTTAAATACCGAAGAGCCCCATCCGTTTGCTCGTATATGGTTAAATAACCTAAGTCAGCTCCATAAACACCCAGGTTTAATGCTTTTGAAAAGTTAGAAGAATAGTTCATCGCATTATCTGCAGGATTAACATAGTCATTGTTAAAAGCTACTCCAACGTCTTTAATTAGAAAAGCTGTTTGAACAGGAGAAGGAATAGAAAATATTTGGCCTCCTATCATAAAGATGCTTTCATCAGGATTTTTGATAGTATCTTTTTGGTTTTCACCAATTTCAATCTTATCAGCATCTTTGGTGGTTTCATTTTCTGTTCCACATCCTCCCATTAGCATTGTTACTGAGAATAGAGATGAGCCGATAATGAATAATTTAAGTTTGTTTTTCATTTGTGATATTTTGTTCTACAACAATTATTATTATTAGTCAAAGAAAACAATAATGGGGGTAACATCCAAAATATATTTTCTTTTATTTTGAAGTTAAATGAAATTTCATCCTTATATAATTTTATTTCTACTATTTGATTCTTTTGTTAATTGCTAAGCTATTCAGATTGACAGAAAAGTTTAGTGTTAAATTATAGGTAATTTATTATGTAAATTAATAATCTATATAAGGTTATTTAAGTAGCTATTTTTCAATAAATTATGACAATTAAATAAAGAGTTTATATTTATTGATTTAATCAAGTTTGCTAAATTATATTTTGTTTTTCGTACATTGTCAAAAATCGCTATTTTCATGAAGTATTTTGATTGAAAAGATGTTGATAAAAATGGGTTTATGATGAAGATTATGAAAATTGCTGTTTTCACTTCAGGGGGAGATGCTCCTGGAATGAATGCTTGTATAAGAGCGATTGTTCGTAAATCAATGCACAGTAATATAGAAGTAGTCGGCGCATTACGGGGGTATGATGGGTTGATAAACAATGATTTTATTCAATTGGATAAATCTTCCGTAGGAAACATCATTCAAAAGGGAGGTACCATTTTAAAAACTGCTCGAAGCATTGATTTTATTACAGTTAAAGGGAGGAAGCAAGCCTTTGAGAATATTCAGAAAAATAATATTGACGCTATCGTTGCCATTGGTGGTGATGGTACTTTTTCAGGTGCCGCTATTTTTACAAGTGAATTTGGAGTTCCAATAATTGGGATTCCAGGAACTATAGATAATGATTTATATGGGACAGACGACTCAATTGGATACGATACTGCTTTGAATACAATTGTAGGTTCAGTTGATAAAATAAGGGATACAGCAAATAGCCATGATCGCTTATTTATTGTTGAAGTAATGGGGAAAGATGCTGGATTTATTGCTCTGCGAAGTGGTGTTGCTGTGGGTGCGGAGGCTATTCTAGTTCCGGAAACACATACTTATATAGAGCATTTGTTAAATAAACTAGGTAGGGAAAGAAGAAAAAGTAAATCAGGAAGTATTGTTATTGTCGCTGAAGGAGATGGTTATGGCGGTGCTTATAAAGTTGCAGATGCTGTTAAGGAGAAATACGACCATTTAGATATTCGCGTTTCAATTTTAGGTCATATTCAAAGAGGTGGTAATCCATCAGCATTTGATAGAGTATTAGCGAGTAGATTAGGTGCCGGTGCTGTAGATGCTTTAATAGAAGGGCGTAAAGGAGAGATGATTGGGTTAGTTAATAAGGAGCTAGTATTTACTCCTTTTGAAAAGGCAGTTAAACATCATAAAGAATTAAATAAACAATTACTTTCGCTGGCTGAAATTCTAGCACTTTAAGGTTTTTTTGATTTAATATTACAAATGGAGCGCGAAACAATATTCATAGATGTGATTCTGCCTTTGGCGGTACCGAATTTGTATACCTACCGTATTCCATTCGAATTGAATGAATTTGTTTGCGTAGGTCAGCGCGTTGTTATTCCATTTGGACGTAGCAAATTGTATACAGCGATTGTTAAGAAAATTCATAATGCACCACCGAAATACACGACTAAATACATCGAGTTTATTTTAGATGAGCAGCCTATAGTAACTGCGATTCAGCTAAAACTTTGGGATTGGATTTCTGAACATTACATGTGTCATATTGGGGAAGTTATGTTGGCTGCTTTACCAAGTAGTTTGAAATTAGCAAGTGAAACCAAGGTGCTTATTAATGATCGTTTTGAAGGAGATTTATCTAGCCTTAGCGACCAGGAATATCTAATTAAGGATGCTTTAGAATTAAGATCTGTATTGAGTTTAGGAGAGATAGGAGAGATATTGGACATAAAAACCGTATATCCGATTGTTAAGAGGCTAATCGATAAAGGTGTTGTGGTAGCGGAGGAGGAATTAAAAGAAAGTTATCGCCCTAAAAAAGAAAAGTATGTTGAATTAGCAGCGAAATATCAAAATGAGGACAAGATTGAAACTCTTTTTGATGAATTGAAAAGAGCTGTAAAACAACAGGAGTTACTTATGTTATATTTACAAATGAGTAACTACTTCACGCATAAAGTAGCGGTTAAAAAAACGGAGTTATTAAATAAAGCCTTTAGCTCACCTGCAGTATTAAAAGGATTGTATGAAAAAGGGGTTTTAACTGAATATGCCCTAGAAATAGGCCGTTTTAAAGAATATGAAGGAGCAAGAAATGATACGAAAGAGTTGTCTGATGATCAACAAATAGCTTTGTTGCGTGTTGAAAAGTCTTTTGAAGAGAGGGATATTTGTTTGTTGCATGGTGTTACGGGAAGTGGTAAAACGGAAGTCTATGTAGAACTAATAAACAAGCACATTGCAAAAGGCGAGCAAGTTTTATATTTGTTACCCGAAATTGCACTTACAACCCAAATGATAAATCGTTTGCGTAAATATTTTGGAGATAAAATAGGAATCTATCATTCAAAATTTTCTCCCAATGAAAGAGTTGAAGTTTGGAATGCCGTTTTAAAAAATAAATTACATAAATATGACGTCCTTTTAGGGGCCAGAAGCGCTGTCTTTTTACCATTTGATAATTTGGGACTAATTATAGTTGATGAAGAGCACGAAACATCTTTTAAGCAACATGATCCGGCTCCAAGGTATAACGCGAGAGATACAGCTTATGTTCTAGCGAAAATGCATGGCGCAAAAGTATTACTTGGGTCTGCTACGCCTTCCATTGAAACCATGTATAGCGCAAAAGAAGGTAAGATAGGCTTGGTTGAAATGAAGAAACGATATGGTAATATGCAATTACCCGAAATTTTATGCGCAGATATTGGTGAGCACAAGAAAAAGAAAAAAATGCATGGAATATTCTCGGAGTTTCTAATTAAAGAAATGAAAGAGGCCTTGGGGCGAAAAGAACAAATTATACTTTTCCAAAATAGGAGAGGATATGCTCCCAGATGGACTTGTGAAGTTTGTGGATGGGTTCCGATGTGCACTCGATGTGATGTAAGTTTAACCTATCATAAATACACACATAAACTAAACTGTCACTATTGTGGATATACAATAAGTCCTCCTAATAAATGTGATGCTTGTGGTAGTTCGGAAATTAAAATGTTAGGTTTTGGAACGGAAAAAATTGAAGAAGAGATATCCATTCACTTATCAAGTGACGTAAAAATTCAAAGAATGGATTTGGATACAACACGTTCTAAATTTGCTTATCAGAACATTATCAATGATTTTGAGAATCGAGAAATAGATATTTTGGTAGGTACACAAATGGTTACCAAAGGTCTTGACTTTGATAATGTGTCACTTGTGGGCGTCTTAAATGCAGATGATATGCTTTATTACCCTGATTTCAGAGCTTTTGAACGAGCTTATCAATTAATGACCCAGGTAAGTGGTCGAGCAGGAAGGAAAAAACACAGAGGTAAAGTTATTGTTCAAACGCATACTCCCGAACATTGGATTATTCAGAAAGTAATGCAAAATGATTACGATGGAATGTATGACCAAGAACTTTATGAAAGAAAAAATTATCAATATCCGCCATTTTATAGATTAATAAGATTGACTGTTAGGCATAAAGAAAAGGAAACTACAGATGCAGCTAGCGCAGAACTGGCAAAAATGCTTCAAGTAAAACTGGGTAATAGGATTTTAGGTCCTGAGTATCCATCTGTTCCTAGGATTAAGAATGTTTACAATAAGATAGTGACGATTAAATTTGAGCGAAGTGCATCTGTTGCTAAAGTAAAAACATACTTGTTAAATAATCTTGCGAATCTTAAGCAAATTGATGGGTATAAGTCTGTACGTGTTAAAATTGATGTGGATCCAATTTAGCCCATTAATTCATTTGTTTCAAAATACAAGTCTTTACACATAGGCAAAGTTTGAATTATTTCTCTTAATATTTCTTCGTTATCAATTTTAAAAACCATCCAAAGATTATCCATTGTTTTATTCATATAGACTTGCTGTATAATGTTTTCCCTCATTAATTCTCCCATTCTTTCTTGCTCTTTTTTTATTATATCAGGCGAGATTTTCGTGTAGGCATTTCTTCGGAAATGAACCATGTAAGTTTTCATATGCTGTGATTATAATTTTCACGAATTTAAGAATTATAATATCTTTTAATAAGTTTTAGCAGTGTACATTTCTTGTTGTGCGAAATTCTTAGTATTTTGTATTCAAATATAGCATAAATGAAAAAAGTATATAAAATAATTGTTTTGTTCTCTGTTGTTATTGGTGTTAGTTCTTGCAGCGAAAAGGCAGATGAAAATGAATCTTTGGAACCAACTACTCCGGGTATTGAAAATAGTACCAATGGACTGAAGCCTGCGAAAGGTGGCGAGCCAATTCATTATAAAGATTTGGAAAAATTTCTTCCTATAGCCATTGATGGATATGAGATGGAAGATCCAGAGGGAACTGCATTAAATATGGCTGGATTCTCTGTTACGAGCGCAACAGCAGAATACACAAGAGCTGATGAGGATTATATTCGTATTTCTATACTTGATTATAATGCTGCGCCGAGTGTATATAAAACGCAAACTGCAATGTGGGGAAAGGGTATAACGATTGACTCAGATGATGAGTATGCTAAGTCATTTAGTTTGAATAATGAATTGAACGGTTGGGAATCTTTTGAAAAAATTTATAAAAAGGCAAATGTTGTTGTAGGTATTGGAAATAGATTGTTAATTACTGTTGAAGCAAATAATCAATTGGATGCAGAAAAATCAAAAGATATACTAGCTTTAGTGAATTTGAAGAGTATGGTAATGGCTATAAATAGGGAATAAAATGAGCAAAATTACGGCATTTAGTAATACTATTAATTGTTGTGAATATAATGAGGAATAATCGATACATCCATTTATTATATATTAATAGGTTAATTTCTTCAATCCTATTTTTCAGGCTTAGTAAGTTCCCTGCACTGTTCTTGGGATAAAGAATCAATAAAACCAACTGGTTCTGCTTCAGATACGATATTTTGAACTGTTTCTGGTTTTGTGCAAGCTGTAAAAATAATTACTGAGACAAAGAGAATAATTAGCTTTTTCATACACCTAAAGTATGAGTATGGTGGCGGTAGCAAATGCGTTTCTTATTATTTGGACAAAACAATCAATTATCCGCCAAATTTGTGAACAAGAAAATATATGCTAAATGCAGTGAGAAAAACGATACCTAGGTAGCTAGTAATTTTTATCCAAGTTGGTGGTGCGTGCTCTCCAATGTGTTTTTTTCGAACAAGTATGACATTAAATACAGCAATTATTGGAGCAATTATGAATGAAAGTGTGGTTGCAATGTTTACCAAGCCTTTGATTCCAAAATCGGTTGTTTTGACAAGTTCAATAATACTGAAACTCCCAATTACAATAATTAGAATTGTTGCAGTGTACATTTTGCTGTTTTGTTTTTTAGATGTTGATTTTTTATGAATAAACATCAACTCTGAGGTACGTTGCATAGCCCTTCCATAACCATCAAAAACAGCTATACAGGTTCCGAACATTATTGAAAATGCTGCTGCTGCGATAAGTATATATGACCAACTTCCCATTGTTTTGGTGTATAAATTCACTATGCCATTGGCAAATCCAGCAGGATCATTAGGGATTGTTTCTGGTGTGCCATGAAGTAAATAAGCGCCCATAGTGATAAAACAAAGAGAGAGTAATGCAGAAACAAGGTATCCAAAGTTGAAGTCGAATAAGGTTTCTTTCATTGTTGGTTTATATCCAGTTTGTTTAATTCTTTCAATGGTCCATAAGCTATTCCATGTACTTAGGTCCAGAGCAGTGGGCATCCAGCCCATTAATCCCAATAAAAAGAAAATTCCATCATCTGATTCTGGGAATATATTGCCTTCGAATAATGGTTTTGAACCCATAGGTCCATTTATTATGGTCATCACAAATGCTATAAGGGTGGAGATGAGTAATACAATACCTATTATCTTAATTAACTTATCTAAAACACTGAATTTGCCTGAGATTAAAATCCCTCCGCAAACAAAAAATAGTAGGAGGGTTGTTGCTCCAGAAGATTTAATTCCAAACAAATTTTGCATAAAACCAGAGGTAACAAAGCCAACAGCTGAAGCTACCATGAACATTGAAACTATTGTAATCATAAAATAAACCCAGAGGACCGGTTTGCCTAATTTTTTATAGCCATCTATAATGCTAGTGCTTGTTGCATTTGCATATCTAGAGCCATATTCAAAGAATGGGTACTTTAAGAAGTTTGCAAGGATGACCGCCCATAATAATCCAAAGCCAAATTTTTCTCCAGCTTGCGTAGATTGAACAAGGTGAGAGACACCAATTGCAGTTGATGCAAACAGAATTCCTGGGCCTAAAGCTTTTAAAAGATTTTTCTTATTCATTTCAAACAAAAATAAGATAATCGGCAATACGACAAAAAAGATGAAATGAATGGGTTAAATTTACAAGATGCAATTGACTACAATACCATTGGATAAAACCGGTAAATTTTCCAAGCTTATTTTGAATTATGTAAATAACCCTGCTGAACTTTCAGAATTTATTGCAGAAAAAGTGACTTTGGAAAATTTTAAAAAGAAATTAACAGAAAAAAAGTTCTCGAAGGAGCAAAGAGAATTATTAGTGCAGCAGTTAATTGTTCAATATAAGTTTGCAGGTATTGAACTTCCCAGTAATGTGTCTCTTCTTATAAATGAGAATACTTATACTGTAACTACTGGACATCAGCTCTGTTTGTTGGGCGGTCCACAATATTTCATACATAAAATTATTTCGACAATCAAGTTGTCAATGCAATTGAAGGAAGCATTTCCCAAGAAAAATTTTGTTCCAGTTTTTTGGCTTGCAAGTGAGGATCATGATTTTGAGGAAATAAACGATGTGAAGTTTTTTAAAAAGAATTTGAAAATAGATGCCCACTATACTGGTCCAGTAGGTAGATTGAATGCAAATATATTTTCCAATGTTATACAAGAGTTAAATGAAATTTTTGGCGATTCAAAAAATGAAACGGAAATAAAGGATTTATTTACACGAGCTTACAAGAGTGGCTCATTGTCAAAAGCCACGAGCACTTGGGTAAATGAACTGTTCAAAGACTTTGGACTGGTTATTTTGGATGGCGATGATATTGAGTTGAAAAGAAGTTTTTCACCCATTATAAAAGATGAATTAGTAAAAAGAAAAAGTATTGATGCTATTCTAAAAACTTCAAGTCAATTAAAAGAACTGGGTTATGGTGCTCAAGTTACACCTCGAGAAATTAACCTTTTCTATATAGAAAATAATATTCGAGAAAGAATTGTATTTGAGAAGAATAAATATTCAGTATTAAATACTGAATTATCTTTTTCTGAACTTGAAATCCTTGAGCTTTTGGAGTCTAATCCAGATAGGTTTAGTCCAAATGCGGTAATGAGGCCTGTTTATGAAGAGGCAATTCTTCCAAATCTCGCATATATTGGCGGACCTGGGGAAATTGCATATTGGCTACAATTAAAATTAAATTTTGATAGATTAAAAATAGAATTCCCATTGTTGATTGTTCGTGATTCCTTCCTTGTATTAAATGCTAAACAAGTTTCTAGTTTTGTAGACTTTGGTTTTGAATTAGAAGATATATTCAAAGATGAACACGTATTGATAAAAGAATTTTTACGGATAAATTCAAAAGGAGACATGGATTTTGAAAAAGAAGAAATCATACTCAAGGAACTCAAGGAGACATTACTGAAAAAAGTGGATGGGATAGATAATTCTTTGTCGGGTATGATTCATGCAGAAATGACAAAATTGAATAAACTTTTCGAAAAATTGGAGTCTAGAATTATTAAAGCTCAAAAGAGTAAACAAGAAGTGTCTGTCAATAAAATAGCAAAATTTAGGGAAGCTGTTTTGCCAAATGATTCACTGATAGAAAGACAAGAGAGCTTTATTCCTAATTACGTAAAATATGGACGTGAATACCTTGAGTGTTTATTACAATATAGTAATGTGTTCGATTCTCAATTGAAAGTATTGTCTTGAGATGGTAATAGAGTTTTGTTGGATAAATTAACCACTTACCGTAGTAATTTTATATATGAATTTTAACATAAAAAATACATTCATTACGAATCTTCCAGGAGATCAAGAAACAGAGAATACACGAAGACAAGTGGATGAAGCTTGTTATTCTTTTGTAAAGCCAACAAAAACAGAATCTCCAGAGCTTGTTCATTATTCAAAAGAAGTTGCTCAATTTCTAGGGTTGTCTGAATCTGATTGTCAATCTCAGCAGTTTTTAAAAATATTTACTGGAAATGAAATTATAGAAAACTCAAAACCATACGCGATGTGTTATGGCGGCCATCAATTTGGGCATTGGGCAGGACAATTAGGTGATGGAAGAGCTATTAATTTGGCAGAAGTTGAGCACAATGCTAAACGTTGGGCACTGCAATTGAAAGGGGCGGGAGCAACACCCTATTCTAGATCTGCTGATGGGTTAGCTGTATTGCGTTCTTCGATTCGCGAGCATTTATGCAGTGAAGCTATGTTTCATCTTGGAGTTCCAACAACTCGTTCATTATCATTATCTCTTACCGGAAATAAAGTGCTTCGAGATGTTTTGTATGACGGAAACCCTGAATACGAAAAAGGAGCGGTAGTATGTAGAGTTGCGCCTTCATTTATTCGATTTGGAAGTTTTGAAATATTTGCTTCCAAAAGAGATAACGTAACTTTAAAGAAATTAGCCGACTATACTTTGAAGCATTTCTATCCAGAATTGGAACAAGGAACAAAAAAAGGGTATGTAGCGCTTTTTAAAGCGGTTAGTGAACGTACCTTAGAAATGGTAATTCATTGGCAGCGTGTAGGTTTTGTGCACGGAGTAATGAATACCGACAACATGTCCATACTTGGTTTAACGATTGATTACGGACCTTATGGATGGTTAGAAGGATATGATAAAAAGTGGACCCCAAACACTACTGACATTCAACACAAGCGCTACCAATACGGACAGCAAGGAGATATTACGCTTTGGAACCTATTAAAACTAGCGAACGCTTTATATCCTTTAGTTGAAGATGCTGAACCTTTAGAAGAAATAATTACTAATTACAAGAAAATGTATTCTATCAAGTACTTTGAGATGATGAAGTCAAAGATAGGGTTAGAATTGGATGCTGAAAAAGATTTAAAATTAATTGAACAACTCGAACTAAATTTATCCCTAACGGAAACTGATGTGACAATCTTTTTTAGAGGATTAGCTAACTTATCTAAAAATTTAGTTGTTCCAGAAAAAGATGATTTAACCTTTTTAGATTCAGTAAAAAATGCCTTTTATAAAATAGAAGAAGTCAAAGGAGAAATACTTTTGTTTTGGAAAGATTGGATTGGCCAATATGTTGACAGGCTGCAGAAGGAAGAACTTTTTGATATTGACCGAAAACAGAAAATGAATTTAGTAAACCCTAAATACGTTTTACGAAATTACATGGCGCAAATGGCGATCGAAGCTGCTGATAACAATGATTACACTGTAATTGATGAATTATATTGTCTTTTGAAAAAGCCTTATGATGAGCAAATAGATCAGGAAAAATGGTTTGCTAAAAGACCAGAATGGGCAAGGACAAAAGTTGGCTGCTCTATGTTATCTTGTAGTTCTTAATTACAGAACCTTTATTTGTACAAGTAGAATGGTTTATTCTTCTTAGTTTTGCATTCAATTAAAAAATAAGATGGGTAAAGAAATAGTGTCAAAGATCAATGAAGTAGTAGTCGCATATTTTGTGGAAAACCCAAAAACGGAATGGATTCCTGCCAAAGCAATTATGCCGGAATTAATTAAAGCTGGTGTTTTTATAAAGGACCTTAAAAAGGGATTACCGCTTAGAAAAGTTTTGCGTTCATTAGACCAGGATAATGCACTTGATTCGATACCTCTTTTGCATGCGGAAAGGAATGAGAACACAATCTATTGGTACTTTGTTAGAGAAGGAGGTAACTACACTCCAAAAGAACCAATAAACGAAGTTACAAACAAGCAAAAAGCAATTAGCAGAAGAGAGAGCAGTGATGAATATTATTTGATTGGATTGGTAAATGAATTACTCGACACAAGGGCTTCTCATCAACACACATTTGATTTCCTTTTGGGTGATTATCACAAAAATGGCAAAACAAGAACTGAACTTCCTTTAGATGCTTATTATGCAGACCAAAACTTAGTAATTGAATTTTTAGATAAAAGTAATTCAGAATCTGTTAATCGAGATAAGATGACAATAAGTGGTGTAACACGAGCTGAACAAAGAGATATATACCGCAAAAGAAAACAAGGTGTTTTAAAAGCAAATGATATTAACCTAATTGAAGTTGACTATGCCCGTTTTGATTGTGACACAGAACAAAACCTTTCTCGAAATAAGGAAAACGACCTAATACTTCTTAAGGAAATATTAAAGCATTATATTAAATAACTTTATGAGTAAGCTATATATACTAATTCTTTTAATGGTAACGTTTAATTCGTGTAAAAAGGAAGCGGTAGATTATACCCAAATAGATGAGGATATAATTACACAATATATAACAGATAATAATTTAACTGCTATAGCTACAGGAACTGGACTCTATTATGTTATTGATACACTTGGTACTGGTGCACAACCAAATAGTCAATCTACGGTTACAGTTGCTTATAAAGGTTATTTAACAAATGGTTCAGTGTTTGATGAATCGGCTAGTGCCGGGATTTCTTTTTCATTGACCAGTGTAATCCAAGGTTGGCAGGAAGGAATTCCCTATTTTAAAGAAGGTGGGTCAGGAATATTGCTAATTCCTTCAGCTTTGGGTTATGGTAGTCAAGCTACAAGTGGAATACCAGCAAACTCTGTACTGATATTTGATGTTGCATTAATTGACGTTCTGTAAGCTATATACGCTCAAGATAAGCCTTCATTTTACCGATTAACTTTTTCTTTTCTTCAGTAAATTCTGCTTTGTTTAGTTGGTGATCAACTTCGTCAGCAACCAACTTGATGAAATCAGCATAGAGTCCCTTAGACCTCAGGTCTCCTTTAAAGATAATCTTCCTAATTACATCTTTGTCAGATAGTTCAATTAGATTTTTGTATTTGTATATTTCGTCTAGTTCAATCAGACTAGCGCGGTTGTCAATTGTTTCCATATTCAATATATTATTTCAATCGTTCAAAATTAATCATAAAGTAGTTACGTAAGAATGATATCTCAAATTATTTAGTTTCAATTAGAGGACATAAAAGCTAGATTAGATTATTCTGAAAATAGAAAACCATTTTTTAGGAATGGAATATAGGAGTATTCCTCCAAAAATAATTACTGCTCCAATAAATTCCTTTGTTGTGAACACTTCGTTTAAGACAAGGTAATTGGTGACAGAAGCAAACAATGGTTCTAAAGAGAATATCAAAGCAATATAGGTTGTGCTGACATGCTTTTGACCCCAAACGGTGACGAAATAGCAAAACAAAGTTCCCAGCAGGCCTAAATAAAGTACGTTGTATATTGCATCATTTTCGAAAAGGATAGGAGGGAAGTTGTAGAAAGCTTGCTTGGAGAAAAGGCCGCAAAAAGAAATCAAACCGGCAAAAAAGAATTGGTAAAAGATTAATGACAAAAAGTTGTATTTCCGCACATATAGACCTGAAAATACAATGTGCATTGCGCAAATAACTGCAGCTGCTAAGGTTATCAAATCTCCTAGGTTAAATCCTAATAATCCTGACTTTAAAGTAAGTAATACGAGGCCAATTGCTACCAATAAAATAGATAGAATTTGTTTCTTGTTAAATTTTTCCCAACCGAATAAAAACAAAATTACGGGAACCATAATTACCGCAGAACAAGTGATAAATGCGCTGTGATTAGCGCTGGTAAAGGTTATTCCAATTGTTTGAGATATATAAATAGTTCCTAATAAAACGCCTAATACTAATCCTGACCTCAATGAGTTTTTATCCAATAGAATTTTGCCTTTTTTAGTAATTATAAAGTAGGCGAATAGCACCGAAGTTGCAATCAAGTTCCTAAAACCAGACAATAGAAAGGGGTCGATAGAATTTGAAACATCTTTTACGACGGTGAAAGTAGTTCCCCAAATTAAGCAACATCCTAGAATTGCTAGAATTGGTACCGTTGGTATATTTCCTTGAGGATTTTTCACGCAGCGAATTTAACTTATTAATGCTAATCAAAGAAAAGAAGCAGATGAACAAAATTAGCCCTTACTTTTTTTAGTGAAAAACAGTAAAATTGAGTGAGATAAAACACAGCAAATGCTAGAATAAAAAGGGAGAAGTATTATACCTTATCAGCGTAATAAATATTTTCCAATAAAACCTCCATAGAAACAATTTCCAATGTTTTTTCGTTTGTAGCCTCCAATAAAACTTTTGGAGCTTTTCCATTATCGTATGCTTCTTTAAATCGATCAGCACACAAACACCATTTATCTCCTTCCTTTAAACCTTGAAAACCCCATTGTGGCAATGGCGTAGATAAGTCATTGCCAACTTGTTTAGAAAACGCTAAAAATTCAGTTGTAGCAACAATACAAACTGTATGAACACCAAAATCTTCTTCATTGGTATTACAGCACCCATCCCTAAAAAAACCTGTTATAGGGTTTGTGCTACATGCAATTAAAGGCTGTCCGAAAACATTTAGATTTTCCATAGTTAGTGTAATAGAGTAGAGTAAAAGTAGTAAAATATCATGTATTTTCTTTCAACTATTGCTATTTTTACATTTACTTAATAAACAGATTGACTATGAAATACATTTACGGATTGCTAGTTTTAATTTATGGACTGAATATTTCGGCTCAACAAACACAAATTATTACTGGCTACGATAATTATTTTAGTCCAGATACCGCATACGTGAATGTTGGCGACACAGTTAGATTTGTAAGTTTGGGGTATCATAGCATCACAGAGTTAGATTCTATTGATTGGGTAAATGATTTAGCTTCAGATAATGGTGGTTTCTGGGTTGGTTTAGGTGCCCCTACATTTGATGATTGGTTTGTCGTCAACCAACCAGGTAAATACTATTTTAATTGTAATCCTCATGCGGCTATGGGCATGAAGGGAGTTCTTTATGTAGGTTCAGCTTTAGGTAACGAAGAAGAAACTCATTTGGATGGCTTCAAAGCATATCTAGATAAATCAAATAGACTTCATTTAGATTATAGCAACGTTAAAAGCGTAAATATTTATTCGATAACAGGGAAGATAGTTTATACTAAACAGTTAGAGTTTAATTCAAATAGTAAGGTTGTTGAATTGAACTTTGAAAATGGAATCTATTTGGTTTCATTTCTAAATGAAAATAGTGTTGTAGCTACTAAGAAAATCATGATAAAATAACTTTAAGCTCAATGAAATTAGTTCGTTCCACTTTATCTGACGTTCCAATAATAATGGGTTTTATTCATGACGCTCAAGTATATTTGGCAAGTTTAAAAATAGACCAATGGCAAGACGGGTATCCAGATGAAGAAAAAATTGAATTGGACATTAGCAACAGCGACAGCTATGTGGTTATAGATGATGCTGATACAGTTATTGGCACAACTGTTTTTACTACAAAAAAGGAACGAGCGTATAAGTCGATTCAAGGAAAATGGATAACCAATGATGATGCAGAATATGGAGTTATTCATAGACTTGCAGTAGGAGAAAAGTATCGTAAGTTGGGCCTTGCTCGCTTTGTATTTAAAGAATGTCATAAGAGGTTGAAAACACAGAACATAGGAAGTCTTCGGATTGATACACATGAAGGAAACAAAGGCATGCAATACCTATTAAAAGATCTTGGATATGTCTATTGTGGTATAATTCTTTTAGAGAGTGGAGATGAAAGACTGGCGTTTGAAAAAGTACTTTAGAACAAAAACATGTTAGGCTTATAAATGAGATTGTTATTTTTATCATATTTATTTTTTGCAATACAATCGCTTACAGCGCAGGATAGCAGAGATTTTTATGGTAGTAATACCTATTTTGAGGTTAATACATTAAATGACTCTATTTTTAACATTAACAAGGAACGAGATGTTCTATTGGACTCTAAGGAACAAGTATTGAGTATGTCAATAAATGACTCAGTTGTTCATTTTAAAAACCAAATCAATAAATCGGATAAAGAAGCATTTGCACAAGAGACTTATTCTATTCGGCTAAAAACAAATGGCTATCATTTTGAATGCATGAATAAGCCAGGTTATTTGTATGCAGTAGATAATTTAAAATTAACAGATATAAGTGGTTCTCAAATACAAATAAAAGCTAATTATAGGGTTTATAGAATTAAGAAAAAAAAGAAAAAAATGATTTCAGTTAAGGATGTAATTATCAAAATTAATAAAGACGATCTGAATGGTGTTTTATTTGGAATAAAATATACATACAATCCAAAAGACAATTTAAAAAAGGACAAAATTAAAGATGCTGTCAAATTTGTTGCTATTGCCGGGGCTAGTTTTTTTGCTTTACGCACTATTGTTAAATACAGGGCTGTGTTGTTTCCTTCGTTATTCTAACAACCGAATTGTATATTTCCAAATGTTAATATAAAGTCTTGTAGAACAGCATTTCCATTATTGTCTTTTGCTGGAATCCAATTTCTTAAGCTATTTGTTAAGTCAAGTATTAGCTCATCAACTTCAATAAAACCAGAAGATTGTTTTACGATGACGTTGTTTATTTCTCCTAGTTCATTAATGCTGAAATGTATTATTAATTGATCCATCTTCTTTTGAAGGGATGTAGGGATTTTACTTAAACTATTTTCTTCTAAATATTGAATTAATATATCATAACCAAAAACTGGCATTGCCGAAAATTCAGGAACAACCACTAAAGAAATATCCTTCATATTTCTATACTCTGTTTCGTTGGTTGCGGCATTTTTACTCTTATAAGCAATTCTAATGCTAACATTATCGTTAATGTCAAGAGAATTAATTAATTCTCTTTGTTCAGGTGTTAAAGTGTCATTTGCACTATGCAGTATATATTCATCGTCATTCTTATTGAAAATCATTTCTATAGAAACATAATCAGACACCCATTCTGTAGGGTATCCTGGGACGAAGTCTTTAATTAATTTAGATTCTGATAATCTACTTTTTGTAGTTGTTCCATTATACCTTCCTCTGATATTAAAAAATAAATTTTTTTCAACTTTACCTAAATCAAAGTTGATGAAATTCAAGTCAATAAGTTGTTTTAAAGTATCTGTTGAGTCACCTATGATAGTTTTTTCTGTTACTGCAACTGACTTTTCATTGCTAAAACTAAATGCTGCAATAGCAATCACTATAATTAGAAAAATTGAAGTTATTGTAATTTTATTCATATCTCAAGTGTATACACTGTTAATATACTGTTAAATGAGTAATAATGAGTCAGGAAAATGTAAAAATAGTGTAAACAGCCTATTTTCAAGAATTAAATTTAAGTTGTTATTTTTACAGAAAAATACGCGATGACTAAAATACTTTTCTTCCAAATTATTCTGACAGCAACAATAATTACCTCTTGCGTTGAGGAGCAACCGAAAGATACTGAACCTTTAGCAAGTAGTGCTATAGAAACACAAAGCACTGTAGAAATTGTTAACCCACATAAAATGTTGAATGATGCTTATCAGCAGTTCAAGGAAGGCAATGATGATGAGTCAATTGCAATCGCAAATAAGGTTTTGGTTATTGGTAGAGAAACAAATAACGATACGCTGATTGGTGGGGCATTGTCTAGCTTATGTCGAAATGCGCAAAGAACTTTAGATACAGTAAGATTAGCAGAGTTAAGTAAAGAATTAGAGCAGTTGTCAATTTCCTCTGGAGATCAGAAATGGATGATGAAGCGAGCACATATGAATGCAGAAATGTGGCGATTAATTGGAAATATGGAAAGGGCAGAGGCCTTTTACAATGAAAGTATGAGCATTAGTTCATCAATTGGTGCAACGGGGATGTTTACAATAGATCATTTTAATAAATCTTTCGTTTCTACGGCAACTGGAGATTATGTTGAAGCCAATCGTTTGATTGCAAAATATTACGCACTTAGAAAAGAAGCTGATTCAACATCTGAAGATGCTTATGGATTGATAGCATTAGCTTATTTATTGGAACAAAAAGGAAATTACAATGGAGCTCACGAAGTTGCGGTTGTTACAAGACGGTTATTTGAAGAACAAAATCTTTTTCCAGAACCACCAGATGAAAAGCCGTTGTTGATGGTTGAAGCTAAAGTTGTACAGATGTTAGCTGATGAAGTCTTAGAAGAAATAAGAAAAACGTCGGTATCGCAATCTGTTAATGGTTTATTGGAAAAATATTTGATTCAATAGTTCCGCTCTACAAATTACTTAAATTCTTATCCTTCGGGTATTTTACTTGAAATTTAAAGGACACTTCAGCTGTCTCACCAGGCTGAATAGTAAGTTTCCATATTAATTTACCTGTTGTTTCATCATATTCTGCCGAACTATTTTCCAGCATCTCAACTTCAATTTCTTTAATTCTAGACATCGGAATTTGATCTACTACTTCAATTTCAATCGCTTTGGGCTTGTTATTTCTGACTTTTATTTCATAACCTCGCGTAGATTTTTTCTTTCCTGCAAACCTTGCATTTTTACAAAAATCTTTAATCTTTTCTCGGGTAATAACAATGCCTTTATCTCGTCCCATAGACACAGCCAATGTATCATCTGTAGTATTTGTGTTTAAATAAGATTCACCTATATATGTACCTTCAAAATAAACATTTGCATAGCCAGGAAGTAAATAGTAATCCTCCCATTCAATAATGTTAGCTAATAAAAATGCATCTTTATCAGCTTTAGGAGCTGCAAAATATTGATAACCCACTGGAAGATCATAATTCTGAATTTCGATTAATTCAGACGCGCCATTACTCTTTATTGTGTAAGGAAGGGCTATTTTAAACTCTGTGTTAACATTGCTTTGCGTGACAGAAGTGAAATTAGCAGAAGATAAACCTTCTTCATAGAAACTCTTATCCTGTTCTTCACTATCATATTTAATATCAGCATTATAATCATCTGATAAAGCTTCTCCATAAGCTGGGGATGCATATTGCTTTCTTCCCTTAGAACGGTTCTTTTTCGCTTTATACTCATTATAGTAAGCCAAGTACCAAGGGTTAATTGCAGGTTGCGTATTGTTAATTGCTGGATTTCCGGTAGATAGTGTTATGTTTACTTTTTCCCAGTCGAATCCTGTGTTTTGAGCTACTTCAGCTTTATATGTCAATGCAATTGGTAGATTAATATCTTTTGTTCTTATATCATAATTCGGAGACCATGAAGCCTGATTAGTAATATAACTCAATTCAAATTTGGTGGTAGATTTTACTTTGGCAGCAACCTTAACAATTACGTCGCTTGTGTACTTTCCTTGATGAGAATTAGCGCTTTTTAATTCTTGATTTAAACGTAAAATGGTTTTATTTAAATTTCTTTTACTTGTTTTAATGTCTAATAGTTTTGTTTCAATTTCCTGCAGTCTTTCTCTGTAGAAGTCCGCCATTTCCATGAGGTCTTCAATGTCAACACCATTTTGCTCTCCTGCTATAGATTTATTTGCTAGTAACATAATTTTCTCTTCCTTGTATACTATTTCGTGGCTATTTCTTATATCTAGCTTAAACCGTATTTTTTCAAGACTGTCTTTTAGTACAACTACTCTTTTGTCATTCTCATGGCTCTTTAAGTAGTTGATTTTATGCCCAACAGAGAGGATGGTAATAGCTTCATTGTTAGCTTTTATCTGCAGACTACTTTTATTAATGTGTTGGGTAAGATTTTCAAAAACTATTGTTCTTGATCCTGCAGGAACTGAAACTCTAGCCTCGTGTGTTACTTGAGCGCCACTTAAAAACACAGTAACACTGATAATTTTAGAATCTGTCTTGATTTCATTATGTTGTCCAAAAATTGTTGAACATAAAAATAATGCGATAATAAAGCTGAATTTGTGTGCCATTTTAACAAAATTTAATTGTATGTGTAAAAGTAAATGAATACCAACCATATAAGGAACTACAATTTATTAGTTTTGCACAAAGATTAGAAGTTATTCAATAGTTAGGAATGGAAAGACCTTTAATATTAGTTACAAATGATGATGGCTTTACCGCAAAGGGTATTAAGTCATTAATAGATGCTGTTTCGGAATTTGGAGACCTACTAATTGTGGCTCCAGATAAGCCGCAGTCTGGAATGGGACATGCAATTACTGTAAATGAACCTCTTAGGATTTCATTATCTGATTATTTTAAAGGACATAAAATGTACATCTGTTCTGGTACTCCAGTAGATTGCATCAAAATGGGGATTTATAAATCAAAAGGTAAATTGCCTGACTTAATTGTCTCTGGAATTAATCACGGTTCTAATGTTTCTACAAATGTATTGTATTCAGGAACGATGTCAGCAGCTGTGGAGGGGGCGTTAGAAGGTGTTCCAAGCATCGGTTTTTCGTTATTAGATTATGACATGGATGCGGATTTTGAGCCGTCAATGCATTTTGTAAAGAAAATTGTAAAAGAAGCATTGGACAAGAAAATGGAAAAGGGGATATGTTTAAACGTAAACATTCCTAAATTACCTATGTCAAAAATAAAAGGAATAAAAATATGTCGACAAGCTCGAGCATTTTGGGATGATACCTTTGAGGAGCGAACAGATCCTCTAGGTAAAAGATATTATTGGCTTACAGGAGAGTTTCACGATCATGACAATGGGGAAGATACAGATATGTCCGCATTGATAACAACTATGTTTCTATTGTTCCAACACAGTTTGATATGACAGCTCATCACGCAATTAGTCACTTAAATGAATGGAAATTATGAAGTTAACTGGATGGAAGAAAAAATATGATGTTGCTTGGGTTGGCCTAATTTTAGGTTTTATTTTGCCTCCATTGGGGTTTGTCTTGTCCAAGTATGTAAAAAGTCACAATAATAGTAGCTATAAAGAATATTGGGACTTGTTTTTAGACTCTTCATTAGAAATTAATAAAGAGATTCTAATTTTTAGTTTATTACCGAGCATGCTTGCATTTTACTTTTTGTTCTTTTTGTTTAAAATGGATGTTGCTGCTAAAGGCCTTGTGGGTGTTACACTTTTTGTGGCTGGACTTTCGTTCTTGTTTTTGTTTTAATTATTTCCATTGAGTAAATACTACATCATAGCAGGAGAAGCATCCGGAGATTTGCACGGGGCTAACTTAATTAAAGAAATTAAGAAGTTGGATTCGAATGCAGCTTTCAGGTGTTGGGGAGGAGACCTAATGGAAGAGGAAGGTGTAGACCTGGTGAAGCATTACAGAGACCTAGCTTTTATGGGGTTTTTAGAGGTGATTAGAAATATTCGAACTATTCTGGGTAATATGAAATTTTGTAAAAAAGATATTCTTGATTACAAGCCAGATGCAGTAATTTTCATTGATTATCCTGGTTTTAATTTACGGATTGCAGAATTCGTTCATCAAAATAAAATCCCTACTTTATATTATGTGTCACCGCAAGTATGGGCTTGGAAGTCTTCTAGAGTCAAGAAGATCAAAGTAGTCGTTGACAAAATGTATGTCATTCTTCCATTTGAAAAAGCTTTCTATAAAAAATTCGACTATGATGTTGATTTTGTAGGACACCCATTAATTGATGCTATAGAGCAATTCAAAGATAAGGCAATAGCAAAACAGGCGTTTTGCGAAAAGTATGGACTAAATGAAAAGCCAATAATTGCTTTACTTCCTGGAAGCAGGAGTCAGGAGATTGAAAAGAAATTACCGATAATGTTATCCGTAGTTTCAAAATACAAAGAATATCAATTTGTTATTGCAGGCGCACCCTCAAGGTCTAATGCGTATTATGCTCCATTTTTAGCAAAGGAAAATGTACACGTAGTTGTAAATGATACGTATAATTTGTTGAATAACTCCCATGCTGCATTAGTAACGTCTGGCACAGCCACGCTCGAAACAGCATTATTTAAAGTACCTCAGGTAGTTTGTTATAAATCGAGTGCTTTCTCATATAGAATTGCAAAGTTATTAATCGGAAAAAGAATTAAATTTATTTCATTGGTAAATTTAATAGTTGGCAAAGAAATTGTTAAAGAGCTTATTCAGAGTAAATTGACAGAAATTAACTTAATAAAAGAATTAGGGCTTATCGTTTCTAACGAAGGGCGAGAAAAGATGTTAAAGGAGTATCAATTACTTGAAGATAAATGCGGAGGAACCGGAGCATCCTTCAATACTGCGAACGGGATGTTGAAAACTCTGGAAGAACTCAATAGAAGCAAATCCTAAAGAACTTAATTTTGTTCTATGAAATTTATTACAGCAATATTATTATTTGTGTTTACTAGTCATTCAATATTGGCTGATAAGGAAATAATGGATATTGGCGTTTTTAGAAATGTAAAAACATCTCATATATTGTTTAACTATTTGGATGATAGTTATTCTTTTTCTTCCGAATCAGGCGCATTCCTTACTTTAAACAAAGGAGAGTCTGTAAGAATTCAAAACAAAAATGGTGAAATTCGAATTAAACAAGGCGAAGTTGAAATTGGCACTTACAAAAAAGTATATATTAAAAGGAGTCATGAAGATGGAGCTTTTAAAATTAAATGCCTAAGTCCTTCATCCAGAGAAAGAAAATACCAAGGAAATTTAAAAATACTAGCGGAAGGCAAGTACTTGAAAATTATTAATCAAGTTCCGCTAGATGAATACCTAGTAGGTGTTATAGAGTCCGAGTCTGGGAATAACGAATCTAAAGAATATTACAAAGTACAGGCTGTAATTAGCAGAACTTACGCTTTGAAGCATAAAAGCAAGTTTATAGACGAGGGTTTTATGCTAACAGATTTAACAAATTGCCAGGTTTACAAAGGGAAAATGTATAAAAATCAAAATATAATTGATGCAGTAAAGGAAACTGAAAATTTCGTATTAGTAGATAGTGATATGAATTACATTACTGCTGCATACTATTCGAATAGCGGCGGCCAAACGGTAAACAGTGAAGATGTTTGGAGTAAGCCTCTTTCTTACTTAAGAAGTGTTAAAGACCCATATTCATACGGTAAAAATAATTCGAATTGGACAAAAATAATTAGCAAGGATGAATGGGTTTCTTATTTGGATAAGGAGCATAATTATCCAATTGAAAACAAAGATGATATTGAGAAAGCACTAACTTTTAAGCAAGAGTCAAGAAGAAAATATTATGTCGATTGGAAATATCATATATTGCTCACAGATATACGAAAAGATTGGAAATTAAAAAGCACCTATTTTGATGTAAAAGTCAAGGGAAAGGAGGTTTACCTTTCTGGAAAAGGATTTGGTCATGGTGTAGGATTGTCTCAAGAAGGTGCAATGAATATGTGCGATCTAGGATATGGTTTTTTAGATGTTCTTTTGTTTTATTATACGCAAGCACATCTTATCGATTTAGAAATGATGGATTTCTATTTATCTTATTAAAAGCAGGTATTTTATGCTTCTTATATAAATCAACAGCAGACAAGGTGTTTTCGTCCTTTTTTTCGATGTATCTGTAAAAAAAAACGACAAACTATTTTTTTTAACTGATTAAAGTCTGTATGTTTGAACCGAATTGAGCTGGTTACTCAATTCTATCTGAGAAAATTAGCTCTTAGGTTTTAGGTTTGGAAAGCTCAACATATGTTGAGCTTTCTTTTTTTTAGCTACTTTTTGATTTTTCCTTTTTGTCCAGCATATAATATTTCCTCAAGTCTTGGAAGTTTTAGAAAGTCATTCGGGTTGTTTGGGCCTATTTTACTGATTACATTCAATTTCTCCATTTGCTCCGTTGTTAAAGAAAAGCCTAAAACTTTTAGATTTTCTTCACATTGCTTTAGCGAACGGGCTCCAAAAATAGGAGAGGACTTTTTTACCATTTGCATTGCCCAACGAATAGCAACCTGCGAAGGTGTATGCCCAATTTCTTTAGCAAGCGCTTTAATCTCAGCTGACATAGCTAAGTTTCTTTCGCTAAGCCTAGCAGATACACCTTTTGTCATTCTCTTTGGATTACTGTTTTCTTCTAGGTATTTTCCTGAAAGTAAGCCTGCAGCTAAGGGGCCAAACCCGCAAAAAAGCATATCATCATGCTCGCATAGTGGAATAATCTCTCTGTCTGCCGTTCTTTCAGTTAGACAATACTCAACTTGGTATGCTGCAAATTGATTCCATCCTCTTAATTCAGCCAAAGTATTACAACGGCTAGTAATAAAAGCTGGTGTATCGGAAATACCAATTGATAATATTTTCCCAGTAGTTAGTAAATACTCTAAATTTCTCATTAACTCTTCAGGAGCAACAAGAAAATCCCATGCGTGAACATAATATAGGTCAATATAGTCGGTTCCAAGCCTTTTTAAAGACCCCTCCACACTCTGCGTCATATTTTTCCGACTATTACCCGAAAGGTTAATTTTATTGGATTCTGTCAAGGAATATTTAGAAGCAATTACCAGGTTGTCTCTTTCTGAGTTCATAAACTCACCTAAGTACTTTTCTGAAGTTCCTGTTGTATAAATGTTTGCAGTGTCAAAGAAATTCCCACCAGCATTTACAAATGCATCAAAAACGCGTTGTGATTCTTCTTTGTCAGAACCAAAGTTCCAGTCTGTACCAAAAGTCATAGTGCCTAAACACAGTTCCGATACCTTGATACCTGTCTTACCTAATAATTTATAATCCATAACTTTAATTTAAGAGGGTAAATATAATCTTAAGAAAAATAGAGATGAAACTTATTTGGGTTTTTGCCAATTAAAGTTTTTAAATAGTTTGTCCCAGTCCGCAGGAAAACTACTTTTTAATACTAGTTGTTCTCCGCTATTTGGTTCTTTAATAGAGAGTTCCCCTGCATGTAAAAACATATTATTCCAATTCAATTCATTTTCAAACATCCGATTATGAAATCGATCTCCATACTGATAATCACCCACAATAGGGTGACTTATTTTGTTTGCGTGAATCCGAAGTTGGTGCATTCTTCCCGTTTTTGGGGTGAATTTCACCAAGCTGTACCTCGAGTTCTCGTAAGGATGCACAGGGATGTCCAATTCTATTGTTTCTAGTGTTTGGTATTCAGTCAGCGCCTCTTTGTACATCCCTGTTTCAGCATTTTTTGTAGGCGTATCAATAATTCCTTGAGGAGGGCAATATCCGCGAACTATAGCGTAATAATGTTTCTGAACCTTGTTGTTTTCAAATTGTTGCTGATAGTCTTTAACGAATTCTTTTTCCTTAGCTAAAAGTAAAATGCCAGATGTTTTTCTGTCTAGTCTATGTATTGGGTATAGGTCAAGTTCCTTTTGCTTCTTTAGCAAAGTAACCAAATCATCGTCTTTGATGTTTCGAGCAAAATAAGATGCATAAACCAGAATGTTATTTGGTTTGTTGACGGCTATAATAGAATCATCTTCATGTATTATTTCAATGCTTTCTGTCACTTCTAAATATACTTCTAGGTCTCAAAAGTATGTATTAAAAGTGTATTGTTTTTATTATATTTTTGAGAAATGTAACTTATTCAGTTATAAAGACACTTACTAAATGAACACCGATTATATTTGGGGATGAAGGAATCTAAACAAGAGCATTTTCTAAAACTCTACAAGCCGATTCATGATAGGTTTGAGCGCTTCTGCAGAGCAAGAGTTTATGGAGATATGGAGTTTAGCGATTTAATGAATGAAACTTTATTAGTAGCCTATGAAAAACTAGATACTTTAAAGTCAGAGAAAGCATTCTTATCCTTCTTATTTAGTGTTAGTGTTCGCATATTGGCAAATAGCCATAGAAAGAAGAAGGCAGATTCTGAACAATCTCAAGATAAGTTAAACACTTACTTGGACGTTAATGCTAATACAGAGATAGATGCAGAAGTTTATTTGCTGCATAAAGCATTGGCATTATTACCAGAAGAGCAGCGTGAAGCATTGATATTATTTGAAATATCAGGGTTTAGCATAAAGGAAGTTGCAGGATTACAAGCTGCTTCAATATCAGCAGTAAAGCAGCGACTGAAAAGAGGAAGAGAGAAACTTACTGAGATTTTAACATTCGAATCTGAACATAAAACAGGGGAGCTATGAATAAAGATCAGAACCATATTGACAACTTGTTTGATAAAGCAAGAAATCAGCAACCTGAAACTTCTTTTGAAGAAACATCAGGGCAATTCCTAAACGATTTAGAAGCTGGAAAAACCAGTAGTTTAAATCAAGGAGTAGCCAAGTCATTTAACTTTAAATATCTGATTATGTTATCAACTATAAGTGTCATCGTCGTATCAGCAGTAATCTATTTCAATTCAAACGAACCAATCGAATCCGAGGTAGCCATTGTTCCAATAGAAAAAGAAATAATAGATAGTAAGGTGGAAGCACCGTTAGAATTAAATGAAGAAATTATAATTGTAGAGACAGTTACCATAGAAAAAGAGAAAGTTAATATAGTAACATCCACGTACAATGCCCAAGTGAGTGATTCTATGATTGTTTGTACTAGGGAGTTTGAAGAGGTTGTAAATTATGATTTCTTGATTGAAAGGGAAGCGCTTGTTAATAAGCAGAAAGATCTAGAATATCGATTTCCAAAATTGACTGCAGATCAAATAACATCGACTAAAAAGCAGAAAAAACAAATGCTCAAACAATTAAATAAACTGGATAAAAAGAAATATGCGTATATACCAAGTGGCAGCTTCAGTTTTAAAGGGGAGTCTATTTCGGTGCAAGCGTTTCACATGCAAACAACAGAGGTAACAGTTTTGGAATACAGAACCTTTATATTTGACTTACTTATTCAAGATAGAAAAGAAGAGTTTTTAAAAGCGAAGCCGGATCAAGAGCAATGGAAATTTATTATGGGAAACCAACAATCTTCTATGCAGCCAATGGTTGATAATTATTTTTCACATTCTGCATACAATCAGTATCCTATAAATAATATTAGTAGAGAAGGCGCTGAGATGTATTGTAAATGGCTGACCATAGAAGCATCTAAGGTTAGAAAAGATAAAAAACAAGTGCTAAATGATGTTAGGCTGCCTTCAGACTATGAATGGATGTTTGCGGCTAAAGGTGGAGAGGATAATACGGAATCTTTCCCATGGAAAACTTCAAGTATCCGGAATGAAAAAAAATGTTACTTGGCTAATTATAAGCCTCGAACGGATAGTATTTTCATTTCTGAAAAAGGAGAGTATGAAAAATGTCCAGGTGGTTGTAATATATTTTATGCAGATGGTGCATTTCATACTGCTAAGGTAGATTCCTATTTACCAAATGAATATGGTCTTTATTGTATGTCTGGAAATGCTGCAGAAATGGTCATTAACTGGAAGGATAAAACTCCCGGAACAAAGGGAGGAAGTTGGATCAGTGATTTACCTGAATTAATGATTGCTGGAGAAGATAAAAATAGGGGTGTTACAGAAGCTAAAGCTCATATTGGATTTAGAGTTGCAGTGACCTATATTATTGAATAAGAAGTCAAATCTAAGATGTCCTCAAGCTATTAAAAATAGTATCCAAACACCATGACATTGGTTCGATTATTGTAACCATGGAATTTGAAAATTTTGTAACTAAACAATAAAATCACTAACTTTAGTGTTTTCCTATTAAATTAAAAATCATTAACTTATGAAAAAGCTTCTCGTCCTTCTCGTTTGCCTTCCAATTTTATTAGCCAGTTGTACAAAAGACAATGCAACAATCTCACTAACCTTTAAGAAGGGAACAGCTGTATATGCTGATATTGAAGAGGTTCGTTCTGTAGAGCTTGTTTCGACTCCAAGAATGATTGAAAATGCAGGAAAGTTGTTTATCGGTGAAAATTATATTCTAATTGGAGAAAATGGAAAAGGGATACATGTTTTAGATAACACAGACCCAAGTAACCCGGTAAATATAGGATTCTTACAGCTTCCATTTACAAAGGAATTCTTCGTGGATAACCATATGATTTATGCTGAATCTCAATACGATTTTATAAAAATTGATTTATCTGATATCAACAATCCTGTAATGGTAGATAGAGTAGAGTATGCATTTGCAGAAGCCATCGAGAACGCGGATGGATTGGTGCTAGTAGGGTTTAGTTATGAAACCGTAACCCGCTCATTTAAAACAGACAGTGAAGAAGCAGAAGAGTTAAAAGATTCCTATTACTTGTATTGCGATTATAATAACAGCGTTATACCTGCTTCATCAGTGCCTTCATCATTCGTTGGTTCGGAAAGAGGTGTAAAAGGAACGGTAAACAAAATAGCTGTTTATAGTAATCATGTCTATGTGGTTAGTAATTCTAAGTTACATACTTTTCAGGATTCTCCTTCAAATATTATGCTTGTTGGAAGCACTGATATTGGTTGGGATAATGAAACCATTTACGCAGAAGGAAATCATTTGTTTATTGGAACCCAATCTTCTATGATTATAATGGATGTTACTACTCCTTCAAACCCAATTGAAACTTCAACTTACAACCATCCAAATTCTTGTGACCCTGTTTTACCAATTGGAAACGTTGCTTATTTAACATTAAGAACCGCCGACTTTACCGGATGTAGTGGGGATGAAAATACCTTGGAAGTTCTGGATATTTCAGATCTAAATAATCCTGAGCAAATTACATCAATTCCAATGTCAAGTCCTTACGGTATGACAATGATAAACAATACGTTATATGTTGGAGAAGGGGTAAATGGAATGTCAATATTTGATGCTGTCGACCCTACAAATCCAATACTGATTAATTCCAACACATCCATTGTCGCATATGATGTTATTGAGCATCCTTCTATTCCGAATCGTATTCTTACAACGAGTGATTTTGGCCTTTCTCAATACGAAGTGAATGCCACAACAATGGAGACAATATTCTTAAGCGAGATTGCTTATTAATTCTATATGCCTAAAATTTTCATAACATCAATAAACCCTTTCTTATTTCTGATTGGGTTGCTGTTTTGTGCTCCAGTAATTTCGCATTCTCAGAATGATCAGCTTGTTGAAAACGGAGCTGTTTTTAAGTTTAAAAGAAAATGGTATAAGCACAACATGGTTTATGGAACATTGTTACAGAATGATTACACTATTCAAAATATCGAAACTGTCTCAGGTCATACAGTATCTTTTCCAATAGATTCTGCTCGAAAGTATTATTTACCAGAGCAAATAACGTTGTGTAAAAATGGTCGTTATCAATATGCCAGCGGAAAGATCAAAAACTTTTCAATGGGTGTTTCAAGAGATCACGTGAATTTAGACTTTGTATATGGCTTTAGAATAAATAAACACTTTGATATAGGAATAGGAACCGGTATTGATCACAATGCCTTCTACTTTCATACAATAAATGATTTTCATTTTGTAGATATAGTTGGAGCTCCTTTATTTATTCAAGGAAAATACAACCTTTATCGCAAGCGCAGACTGTTTTATTTAAAGGCTAAGATAGGTATGACGAATAATTCTGAAACGGCAAATATTATAAGTATTAATAACGGTGTAGTAATGGAGGGTGGAATAGGAATGCTGTTTCCTTCTAGACTGAGATCAAGGTTTTACTTTGAGTTCTCTCAATATACATCGCACGCTGCAGGTGTTGCCAAAATCGTTTCTCCAGATATTCTCTCCGATGTCGAATTTGATGTTTGGTTTCACCGATTTTTATTTACAGTTGGAGTTGAATTTGGAAAATAAGGAATTATTTCAAAATCAATCTTAAAGCTTCCTTTTGACTCAGGTTAGAGAGACCTGGATGATCATTTACGAAGTTTATTACCCATTGGGGATCAACTCTACTGTGCTGTCTTAAAGACCATCCTATGGCTTTGTTCAGGAAGAACTCTTCGGTTCCCATGCTTCGTTCAATGTATTTAGTAAGCAAAGCTGTGTTGACTTTATTTTTAAATTTTAATTGATGGATGATAGCGGTTCGTTGCAACCAAATATTCTCGTTCAAACTCCATTGGTTTAAATGAGATTCAATCAAAGAAGGAAATCTTGATACAAGAGCACCTACAGAATTTGATGCTATCAGGTCTACAGTGTCCCACCAAGAATTATTTATAAGCATATAATGGTACAATTCAATAGTAGTTTCGGGTACTGTATTTTTGTATTTGACTATCAAGTCTATAGCTAAATAATGAAATTCACGAAAGGGGAGGTCCCACAATTCTTTTACTACAATTTCTATTTCTTCCAATGCAGGGTAACCATGTTTATCAATTATTTGCTTCTGAATTAATTTTCTTTCGGGTGTTTTAATACCCAACAACTTAAATTTGTTTTTAAGGTAGGCGACCATGGCAGTCGATTGCTCCAAGTTATTATGCTTGCGAAATTCTCTTTCAGCGATTATGACGTAAGAATGCATGAATGTGGTAATTTGGTATACAAAGTAAAACATTTATCGAAATAAATTTCGAGTAGATTTTCAGAAAATAGAAAAGCCGCTAATCGCGGCTTTTACTTTGCAGAGGAGAAGGGATTCGAACCCCCGATACCCTTGTGGGGTATACACACTTTCCAAGCGTGCGCCTTAAGCCACTCGGCCACTCCTCTAAAATTAAATTCTCCTATTTGGAGAGTGCAAATAAACCAAAAATTTATTAGAACTCCCCTAAAAAAACAAAAAGCATATTCTTGGATTGCTTTTTGTACTTTTGTGAAACCAAATCTAACGGCGCATGAATAAATTTAATGCAATTGCTTTTTTACTATTTTTTCTTTTGAGTCAAGTATCTATTGCTCAAATAAACCAACCAGGGCAGAACAGTGTTTTGAATAGCACAATGAATACTCCTAATGGAGGCTATTCAGAAAGTGTTACTCCTTTAGATTCACCTCCGCATAAAGGTGTCGTTAAGGAAGCAGGAAAATACTATATTGAAGTAGTCGTAAATTGGATGTTGAGTAGTAATAACACTGTTTTTTATTTAATTAAAGCCGATGGAAAACCTGTGGACAGAGAAAAAATAACTTGTTCAGCAGTAGTTCAACGAACTGATGTAGATGATGAGCCTCAAACGGTAAAATATTATGGTTTGAATGCTTTTTCAACACATTTGAAAAGTGGTGAGGAGTACCATTTAAAAATTACTTTCAAAAAGAAAAAGAAAGAATACACAGCTGTTTTTCAAACATCTGGAAAATAGATTCAAGAAATAAAATGAAAAAGCCTAAGTGAAAATTTTATTAAAGCTTAAGTTCTCTAGTTAATAGATCCTTCATCTCACCTTCAATAGGTAGTAATTTTTGCGTTCGTAAATCCATCATAACAAATGTGATATCTGCTTCAATTGATTTCCTTTCGGATCCTTTAATAAAAGCTTCTTGATGAATAGTAAGACTTGTGTTACCAATTTTAACTAATTCAGAATGTATCACTAAAGTGTCTCCTAATACAGCTGAACCTTTAAAGTTGATGTTGATATTAACGATAATAAAACCCCAACCTTTTTCTTGAAAATATGCAGGTGGGTAATCCTCGTAATGACACCATCGAGCTTCTTCTAAAAGTTCTAGATACCTAGCATTATTAACATGTTGGTAGGCATCTAAATGATAGCCTCTTATTTTTATTTCCGTTGTACTCTTACTCATCCGTTTTCTTTTGGTTGTCAAATGTATTCAAAATTTTGAGTAAATGGGAAGGAGAAATTAGCTTACCTTTATGTTTCTGTGCTTTAAGAGAAAAAATTAAAATTCAGTAATTTTTTTACTTTGATTATTAAATGGGTTTCTTGAACATTAATTTACTAGAATTTTATAGTTTTGAAAAATTCTATAAAACATAAAACATTTAGCATTCTAAAGTACTTTCAGCACATGAAGAACAAATCTGTTTTTTTTTATTTCATTGTAAGCGCACTGTTTTTGGGAATGATAAGTCCAAACTGGCTTTCCGACGGTATGTTTATGGATGGTGTTTTATATGCTACTATCTCTAGAAATTTAGCGGAAAATTTAGGTAGTTTTTGGGACCTACATTTGACAGATACCCTTGCTCCTCATTTTCATGGACACCCCCCATTTGCATTTGTGCTTCAGAGTTTATTCTTCCGGTTATTAGGAGATAATTTAATTACAGAAAGACTTTATTCATTGCTAACATTTCTAATTACAGCTTTTATTATTAGAGGTATTTGGAAACAACTAGTGGACGAACAGTATAAGAAGATGTCCTGGCTTCCCCTTTTATTATGGGTTTCAGTACCTATTGTAACATGGGCCGCTCCTAATAACATTCTTGAAAACACGATGATGGTATTCACTAGCCTTAGCGTTTATTATACGCTCAAGAGTGAAATTAAAAATAGGTTTTTATACTTGTTCTTAGCAGGTTTTTCATTATCCCTTGCTTTTTTAACGAAAGGGTTTGTTGGTTTATTTCCAATAGCTATTTTATTTTGGATGTTGATTTTTAAAAAGACAAATGTTCCTAGGTTCTTTAGTGGTTTAACGATTCTTATTTCAGCGACTATTCTTCCTTTTTTCTTTATGTATCTTTTTATTCCTGAAGGGATTGATAGTATAATAGCATATATTAATAAGCAGGTTGTAGGGAGCATCTCGAATACTGTTACTGTAGAAAATCGCTGGTTTATTCTGACTAAACTTTTAAATGAGCTATTGCCAATTGGCATAATGGCAGCAGCCATATTTATTGCTACAAGAAAAATTAAAGTAGCAAGGTTACCTGGAAAATGGTTTTTAATATTTTTGTCTTTAGGGCTATCTGGAGTGCTACCAATTATGATTAGTTTAAAACAAAGTGGCTTCTATATTTTGGCCACTTTCCCAATATTTAGTGTTGCTTTTGGATTATTATTGGCTCCACGTCTAAATGTATTATTAAATAAGATTAGTCCAAATAATAAAATTCTTAAATACACCAGTATTTGTTTATTTTTAACTAGCATTATGTTAAATTTAATAAACTTTAACACGATTGGAAGAGATGAGGATAAAATCTCTGATGTCTATGCTATGATTGAAGAAATTCCAGCAAATGCTGTCATTTCTATTCAAGAAAATTTGAGAAAGGATTGGACATTGCATGCGTATTTTGGAAGATATGCTAACATAAGTTTAGATAAGAAGACTCCAGCTATAAATGAATATTTAATAAGTAATGTTGATTCAGAAATTATTTTGAATCCGGATTATGAAAAGATTAATATAAAACTGTCTTTATATACATTATACAAAAAGAAAGGTGATGTCTCCTTGGAGAAAACAGCAATCGCTTCTGGTTTCATTCCTGTTGAATCATCGCTTACAGTTGATGGAAGTAGTGAAAAATAAAATATTTGACTAGTGCTTCGTCAGTTAGCAATTGTTTTTTATCAAACTAATGGTTCTATGAAAGTGATAAAATTTTTTCACTCAATTTAATGATATTTCTCTACAATATTATTCTTGAAATACAATTGTAAATTTGGCTCCATTGTCATTTTCGTACTTGATTTCTGCCTCAATTTGATCTGTTAATGCTTGAATAATTTCTGTACCCAAAGAAACAGGTTGTTCGAGACTGAAATTTTCTGGAAGCCCAATTCCATTATCTTGAAAGATTATCTCAATGGTTTGATTGTTTTTAGTTACCTGCACCTTTAATTGAGGATTTTCAATTCCTTTGAAAGCATGTTTTACTGAGTTCACAATCATTTCAGATATAATTAAACCAAGAGGAATTGCAATGTCCAATTTAAAAGCCACCTCATTTGAGGCTACTTCACATTTTAGATTGGGATTTACCTTTTGCTGAGAACGCATAATCTCCATTAAGTAGGATTTAAAATCTACTCGGTCAATTTTATCTCCTTGATAGAGTTTTTCATGAATCAAAGCAATAGCTTCTATTCTTCTTCTACTTTCATCTAGCACTTGAGAAACATCTTTGTTTTCTATAGCATTGCTTTGGAGTGAGAGTAAAGAAGTAATTATTTGTAGATTATTTTTTACTCGATGGTGAATTTCTTTTAAGAGTATTTGTTGATATTGATGTTGTGAAAAAATTTCTTTGTTTTGTTTTTCTAAAGCGTGATTTGCTATCACTAAAGCTTCATCTTTTTTATTTATAGTTGTGCTATAATATATCATCACTACAATTATAATTAATCCAGTACTCGTGATATTGATAAAATTAATGATAACCGCAGTGTTTGAATCTATAGGATATAATGAGTCCTCACCTTGGAAAAGGTACCAAAGCAAAACGAATAAGGTAATTATAGAGCCGTTAAAAACGATGGTTGTCCAAATTTTCCAATTAGTTTTGAGTAAAAAGACTGTGGGTAATAAAAATAAAAAATAGAAACATCCAGTATCCCATCCAATAAGGTACGTATGAATGAAAACTTCTATCGCTACTGCATAACTGCCTATTAAAAATGCATCTTTGGCTTGTATTTTATCTAATTTTAAAAGGAAAAAACAAATTGCAAATACAAAAAGCCCGGCAACTGGAGAAATAATAGCCATGTATTCTTCTATGTAAATAAAAATACTAGATATATATATATATATTAGTCATGATACCCGTCAATAGGGCAGGGATCATTGCTGATTTATATCTGTCATGAGTTAGGGGCTCTGTCATTTATAAGACTAAGTTACAACAAATTTATTGTGTTTTGTTGTTTATTGTTATTATTGAAATCAATTATAAGCATTAGAAATTAAAACAGTAATTTTATTGTTTACTATTTAAAGTCAACACTTATGCTGGGATTAAAATTAGAAACAGACCCGCGGTGGGTTAATATCGTGGAATCTAATATCGAAGAAATCTTGACAGACCACGCTTGGTGTGAGCAAAAAGCTGCCACCAATGCAATTACCATAATTTCTTTAAATTCCGATAAGGAAGACCTCGTTACCGGTTTGTTAGCTTTAGCGCAAGAAGAACTTTCTCATTTTAAAATGGTGCACGAAATCATTAAAGAAAGAGGATTAAAATTGGGTCGAGAACGCAAGGACAGCTATGTCAATGAGTTATTCAAATTCAAAATGAAAGGAGGAAATCGTCAGCAAAGTTTAATTGATCGGCTTTTGATTTCCGCTATGATTGAAGCCAGAAGCTGCGAACGATTTAAAACACTTTCTGAAAATATAAAAGATGAAAAACTCGCTAAATTTTATCATGATTTAATGGTCTGTGAAGCGGGTCATTACACACTTTTTTTAGGTTATGCTCGCAAGTATGGAGAGGGTATAGATGTGGACAAGCAGTGGAAATCCTTAATAGAATTTGAAGGGGATATCATCAAAAAGTATGGAAAAAAAGAAACCATACATGGGTAAAATAAAAGGCTGCCTCCTTCCGATAGCATTCGGAAAACAAGACAACCTTTATACTTAAAACACGCGTTTACTTTTATTTTCCAATCATTACTCCGTTATCTTTGGCTTGCTCTTTCATTGTGATAATAATTTCACCGCTAAAAGAGATAGCTGCAGGGTTTTTAGCCATTTCAGTTTTAATATATTCTGCTTTCTTTACGTTTAAACCTTTTAATTGAATTAGGTTATTATCTCTATTATTTTTTTGGTCAAGTACATATTGTTCTCGATTTTCCTTTTTTACTTTCTTTATTTCAGTCGGTAGTTCATCCTCAGAAATAGAATCTAGACTTATCTTGTTTTCAATAAGATCATTTATTAATTCCTTGTTTCCAAACCAATTGTCACGACCAGCTTCACTCATGTTATATTGTGCACGGTCTGTGCTTGCCGAGGAGGATGCTTTACTATATATGTTCATTGCCTTACTTTTTCTAGTATAATTAAATGATTGTTCTGAACTACTACCATAATACATTTTAGAGGCATCTATTTGTTTTGAATAAAAATTGATGCTATCATCATAAGGTGTTTTAATGACAAGATCTTCAGCATGTTGACCTAGTTGTTGGTATTCTCCATTAGAACATTCTGCAATAGCCTTAAAATGAGGAATAGCATCTGTACATTGCGTTCCTAGCTTAACCGTATTCAATGTTATTCCTTTTTTTGATGCTAGTTTACAAGTTACTTGATATTTCACATCATTTTTATAATCCATATGTGGCGCACAATCACCAACCAGAAAAACGGTTTTGTAAACGTTGTTACCTCGTGTCCAATTCATTTGAGAAACAGCTTCGTGTAGCGCTTGGTTAACACTTTCTGGGCTATCGCCACCGCCACCTGCCTGAATGGCTAACAATTCAGTGTAAACACTATCAATATCAAAAGTCATTGGAACTACCTTAGTAATATACGCATCACCACGATCTCTGTAAAATACCATTCCCAATTTTATTGTTGGAGCAGGTTGCGTCTGTGAAAGTTCGGAAACAATACTCCATATTTTTTCTTTTGCTGTAGAGATTAATCCACTCATACTTCCAGTAGCATCCAAACAAAAAACCAATTCAATTGTTGGTCCTTCGATAACAGGTTTCTCTACTGGTAAATCAACAATTACTTCCGGTGGTTTTTCTGTAGTTAGGTTTACTGTTGTTTCCTCTCCACATGAGAAAAGGAAGGGTATTACAAGAATTGAGAATAAAGTTTTCATATCGTTTGTTTTTTAAGTTTAAACAAGGATATAAAAAACTAAGTCACGCTAAAAGCATGACTTAGTGAATGGGCATTGTGAGATAGGGAAGAGGGTTATTTCTCAATTTTCACTCTAATCCCTTCGCTGTGTGATGTAAATTCAGGAGCATACATACATTGAATAGTCGTAATTCCATTTGAGAAGTCTCCATAGTGTGATACTCTTAAGTCGTATTCGAATACATATGTTCCTTTTCGCACCATATCCATAAAGAAATTGGTAGAAGCGTCTTTAGTGCTTTCGTAATAACCTAATCCATCTTGGTATCTATATCTAGAAATTACATTAACAGGTTCAAAACTTGAAGCACGCATATCTTTCATATGTACATATTCCAAATCTCTATCTGTACGTAATTCAACACGAACACGAACTTTATCTCCAGGTTTTAACTTCGTGCTCTCCGTTATTGGGGTCATTACTGGCCCTGAGTCTGTGTTCTTAACCAAGAATAGTTTCTTGTCCAATTTTAAAGGTGTTTCATGCGGAGTAATTTTATCCAAATCTTCAAAATACTGCCAGTACATGGCCCCCCAACTTACTCCTTTTGTTTTTCTAGTGACGGAGACATTCCCCATTTCAGGTTTAATGTCACCACCGCTCCATGAGGTCTTAAAGTAGCCTGTTCCAGCTTCAACTTTTGCACCCAATGCTATTGGATCAATTAATTTTCCGGCAACTTTTATTTCAACCATTTCATCATTGGTAAGTAATTCTGTTCCCTTCAATAAGAGAGCATAACAGGCTTCAGCAGTTGCTTTTGTTGTTTTCCAATCTGTTGTTTGTTTCTGTTTAAGTAACCAAACTTTCATATCCTCAACAGCGGTTTCATCATTATTTACCTCATCAAAAGCTTCAATTAACAATGCTTGTGTTTCAATTGGGGCTTGATACCAGTAGTAACCACCAACGTTATCCTTCCAATACATTCCTAATTCTTCGTGTAAGATTGAACGTTCTTTAATTGAAGCTAACACTTGTTGTGGTAATTTTTCAATGCCAAATCGGTGTGCCTCTAAAGCAATCATTCCTTCGGTATAAATACTAAATTTCATCCAGTATTTTTTTGCTTGCTCTTGGTAATAAGCAACAGCTTCTTTTAACTTACTATTCATTGGGAGGTCTTTAAAATAACTTCTTGCATACAAATATTGAATTTCTAATTGTCCAATATGTTGCTCATTCATGTAGTTCGGGTAGTGTTTCTTAGTCCATTCATAATCCTCAACAAGCCTAGCGTCTAAATACCCAACACCCTTTTTAACCATTTTCCATACCTCTGCATTTTCTCGAACATTTTTAACTCCTAGATTGTCTAAATGACCCATTCCTGTAATAATATGTTGCGTAATGTAACGGCTCTCTGGCATTCCTGGAAACCAAGACCATCCGCCATTTGCTACTTGTGCTTTCTGTAATTTGCGCATGGCCTTGGTAAGCTCATTGTCCATTTTGTTTAGGTCGAACAATAATGCAACTCGTTTCTTACGTTCCCCTTCATCTTGAGCGTTTAAGACCCACGGGGTTTCTTGCAGTAGCAATGACTTTAACTCTTGATTTTTTTCGAGATTGGACATAAATGCTTCAGGGCTTTGTTGTTTCCAATTGTCAAATACCGCTTTTATTTTTGGGCTTGAATTAACAATACTACTTGCCAATGAATTAGAATAGTAACGTGTAAATGTTTGTTCAGCACATTCATAAGGATACTCCATCATATACGGCATTGCTTGTATCGCATACCATGCTGGATTAGAAGTGTACTCTAATGTTAGTTTATGGTGTTTTAAAGTTGAGGAGCTGGAGTTAATCAATTTGGTGAACGTGAAATCTTTTGTTCCAACCCCTTTACTTGGAAGAGGCATTGATTCCGTAACCAGCATTCTGTTTGTTAAAATAGGAAGTGCCATTTCTTCTCCATCTGTAAAGTTTTCTGCTTTGGCAACAACTCTGTAAGTAACTGCCTCAACTCCTTCTGGAATAATAATATTCCATGCTAATCTAGCACTTTGTCCTTTTTTGGTAGTAAAAGGTATAATGGCTTTGTCATTTTTAAATAATGCATCAATCGGCTTCATTGTTATTGCATTAAATAATAGTAATTGCGCATTTCCTGATAAATCTTTTTCGGCCAGGTTAGACACTTTAGCTGTAAATGTCATTTTATCTCCTTCTCTCATAAATCGAGGGGCATTTGGCATTACCATCAGTTTCTTTTGTGTAACTACCTCTTCTGTGATGTAGCCAACTTTTAAGTCTTTGGTATGGGCCATGGCCATAAACTTCCACTTAGTCAATGCTTCGGGAATAGTGAATTTTACAATTATTTCTCCCACTTCATTTGTTTCTAGCTGTGGGAAAAAGAATGCAGTTTCATTTAGGTTGGTTCTGGCTTTTATGTTTCCTAAACCATTTTGATCTCTAGTGCTTGTTTCCCATTTATAAGTTTTTCCATCTTCATCTTTGCTTAATTTTTCATGTTTTTTATCCACTACAGTTGGCAAATGATTCGCGTTCATGCTAATACCATTCATGATAGCACTGCCTGCTTCATCTTCCATTTCTTCCACCGCAACTTCCGCTTCAGCATAGTCTATTACCATGTCGTCTTCTCTTGCAGTCGAACCCGATAAGTTTTTATACCGATAACCATAATAGTTCACGGAATAACCAAACCAATTTAGTTTATCATAATTTCTAAAATACATTTGAGAATGTTTATTCCAATGATGGTTCCATAATTGAGAGTTTTTTGCGGAGAAACTGTTATTTGTCCATTGTTTATTAGAATAATAAGAATTGTAGATGTTCATATAGAAACCATTGGAAGCAAAAGCGTCTAAAGAAGCATCATACATGGTAGCTAGCATTTCAGCTGCAACTTTTTCTCCTTTAGGTCCTTTTATTTTCAACTTCCATTCTTCTTTTTGTCCTGGAAGTAATTTGTTCCTAAAAGTTTCAAATTCTATATCTAAAGTTTTATTTGAATATGGAACCGTTATCGTTTCACTTCTGGTAAATACTCTCCCATGTTTCACTAAACTAAAGTGAATGGTAAAGTTCCCTCTGTGTTTTTCAAGTACAGGAATTGTTATCTTCTTTTGTTCTTTGGATAAATCAAACCATTCTTTCTTTATGATTTTACCTTTGTGTTCTATTTCATACAATACCTTTAGGTTTTCATCGCCTGTCGCAATTAAAAACTCCGCATTTTCACCGGGTTCAACATCGTTTTTTACTTCAGTAAACCACCATATTTCGTTAGTTGGGTTTTTAGTAGAATTGTTGTCGTAAAGAGTAATGTATTTGATGTCTTTAACTTTTTCTCCAAAAGCATCAATACTAGATGCTTCTAAAACATACCTGCCAGAAGTCCAGCTTTTCATTCCGTTAAATTCTGCAGAGTCACTTGTTTCAGTGTTAAACGGAATGTTTAATACTTCTTTTCCTTTTTTCAATGTTGTTACATCGTTTTCCTTCTCATACAAATCGTTAGGGAATAATTGGTAATATTCCTTCTTTGTGAATTCTTGATTGTCAGGACGATTCCATAGTGATGTTCTGAAAATCTTAGATGGTTCTTCTAATTTGTGAACGATAATCTTTCCTTTCGCTTTAATTTTCTCTCCATTAAGATTTGTGGTGTTGACCTTAAATTTATTTCGTGATTTTCTATCTAACTGGTTCGATATACCAATTGATAAATTCATTGCATTATAGCCAACCATTAAGTAATGAGAGTTACTGTGCGTTTCTCCATTAATATCTGTTACATCTGCGTTTATTGTATAACTATATGTTGGATAATATTTCTTTTCAATCGATTTATCTTCATCTGCATTAAAAGAAATAATAAATTCTCCATTTTCGTCAGTTTTAGCAATTCCATTCGTTATTTCGATTGCTTGCGAGTTAGGGTAGTATCCCCATTTGTACCAACTCCAGGATGGGAATGAAGTAGAACGGGTAACTCTATATTGTACTTCAGCGCCGTCAATATTCGATCCTGCATAAGCTTTAGCCGTCCCAGTCACTTTTATTTCTTGTCCAATTTTGTAAACTCCTTCAATCGGTTCAAAGTCAACTTCGAATTTTGGACGTTTGTATTCTTCAACTCTAAAATACTTATTCCCATGTGCATCTCGAATATGCATCTGTCCATTCAACATTCCTATAGGCGCTGTAAACGAACCACTAAAAGTTCCATATTCATTTGTAGTTAATTTTAAATCTTCTATTTTTTGGTAATTAACATCCATAAATTCAACTGTAGAAGATTTATCTTTTACAAGTGTATGTTTATCGTCGTCATGATAAATTTTAATTCCTTTAAAGTAAACAGTTTGTCCAGGTCTATAAATTGCTCTATCCGTAAAGAAATGAGTAGTAGTGTGAGCTCTTGGGCTTCTGTCGTAAGGTTTGTGCTGATATAATTGACTAGTTGTGTTGTATCTATCATCTTTATGCGTTACATCCAAATATAGATGCCTATATTGTTTAGCACTTTTAATATTTAAATGTCCATTTTCGTTTGTTGTATAACTCTCTTCTTTTATGATGTCATATATACGAGTAGAACGGTTGTATTTTCGTATGTATAATTGAACTTTAGCTCCTTTTATAGGCGCTCCCGTTTCTCTATCTAAAACAGTAACATCAAAAGTTTCGTCGTCATTTTTACGGTACACATAACTTAAGTTACTACTCCAAAAAGATCCGTAAGCAATTGCATTGTTCTTAATTGTAAAGTTTTTATCTGGTGATGCAAGAATAACATACTGTCCCTTCGGAAGACCTTCTAGTTTTAATTCGGTTGAATGCAATTGAAAGTCTCCAAAGTTTTTAATCTGCTTACTCCATGATTTAACTGTTTTTTCCTGCAGGAAGGAATTCATTAAATCTTCACCGTACATGTTCTTAGTTAAAAAGTAATTCCAATCAATTTTGATAATTCTAAAATAAAGTGAGTCAACATTTTTAGTGGATAAAGAAAATTTTCCAATGGTGTTTGGCTGGTAAACTGGCTCCATAGAAAAAGAAATCCTTTTGTTTTCAATTTGTTTCAATAAGCTTTTGCATAGCCCGGCTCCATAGGAATTAGGGTTTTTAATGATAACAGCAGAACATATTTCATGTGCTTTCTTTTTCTCCCATTGATTTTCTTTTGTTTCAGCGTTGTATTTATTTCCTTTTTCATTCAGGTAGTCTGCTATAAAAAATTGAATTTCATCATTGGATTCTGATTCGCTATACTTTTCTGATAGTTCGTTTAATGCTAAAAAGTATAATTCTTCTTTATTCGTTTCGGTGGATTTGGTTCTGGCAAATTTCAAACGTCTTAATTCCAAATCAATTAATGCAGTTGGTTTTTCATCAGTTAAATGAAATTTGGTTAACTCTTGTAAAATTCTAACTTCGTATAATTCATTGGATAGTGAGTCATTAGAATCTGTCGACAATATTGAAAACACTTCGGCTGCTCCAAAATATTTCTTTCCATTCAATTTAAATTGATCGGCAGGCCGAGTTAAGTTTCTATCTGGATTTTGAAAAAAATCTAAAGCCCTATGTGCTAAAAAGTCATAAAGTGTTGGTCTCTGTTCATTGTCATCGGAATAGCTGGTAAGCATTTCATCAAAGTCTTTTATGTCCGTATGTTGTAAACTATCTTTATTGGAAATAGCTAACTGATGCTGTTTGTAAACCCTGTCTGCTAATGTGGTTAAGTCCCAAGTGCGAATATCATCATTATCGAAATTGATAGTTTGCGTTCTATTGATAAATTTCCATCGGTTAATTTGATAATATCCCCAATACGTTTCAGCAGTAACTGAGTGAATAATTTGTTTTAAAGGGAATGTCGATTCTTCTGAGATTTTATTCAACTCATTTAACGCTACTAAATACTCATCCTCAGTCATGTAAGAGTTGTATTTCATTTTATGTATAACCGACTTGACTACTTGGGGTGAGTTTTTAGCGACACTGGCAGAATCAAAAATTACAGAAACAATATTTAATGCAGATTTATAAAGCCCAATGTTTTGCAATGAATCAACCTTTTTCCACATATCCTCGAAATTACCTCCAAAATCGTATGATAGCATGTCCATTTCTGGAACAATAGGCTCAGGTACCGTTGCTGTATTCTTATCACAGGAGTTAGAAGTCAACAATATTATGATAAATGATAAAAGGGTGAGTTTTAGTAAATTTCTTACAATCATTGGAATATGTTTTTTTAAAATTACAATTTAATCAGTTATGATTACACATAAGATCGTTAGAAGTTCATTGGAAAATTAAATTTATTTAGAAGCATATTGTATTGTTTCAAAGGTTAGAATTTAATGAGGATATTTAACTTGATTTATAACAGCTTATTTTGATATATTTCTATCTTTGCACGAATTTATTTTTGGAATCTTAATTTGTAAATTCAAGTCAATGCCACAAACCACAACAAAATTTATCGGAGAAGGATTAACATACGATGATGTATTGTTAGTTCCGGCTTATTCTGAAGTATTACCGCACGAAGTCAAATTAACAACTCAATTTACCCGAGGAATACAGTTAAATGTGCCGATCGTTTCAGCTGCAATGGATACAGTAACGGAAAGTGCTTTGGCAATATCTATTGCTCAACAAGGGGGTATAGGTGTAGTTCATAAAAACATGAGCATAGAAGCACAGGCTGGTGAAGTGCGAAAGGTAAAACGTTCAGAGAGTGGTATGATCCTGGATCCTATAACTGTTTCGAAAGACAAAAAGGTGAAAGATGCTTTAAAATTAATGGCAGAAAACAAAATTGGCGGGATTCCTGTAGTAGACGCCAACAATGTTTTGGTGGGTATTGTTACAAATAGAGATTTGCGATTTGAAAAAGAAATGTCCAAATCAATTGAACTGGTAATGACAACCGAAAATATTATTACTGCAAAGGGTAAGGTTGAATTAAGTGTAGCCGAAAAAATATTACAAGAATATAAAATTGAAAAGCTTCCTGTTGTAGACGAAGATGATAAATTAATTGGTCTTATAACTTTTAGAGATATTATTAAAGTTAAAGAACATCCTAATTCTTGTAAAGATGAACATGGAAGATTAAGAGTAGCAGCAGCAGTTGGAGTTACAGAAGATGTTTTAGAAAGAGTTGGAGCTTTGGTTAATTCAGGAGTAGATGCAATAATCATTGATACTGCTCATGGGCACTCTAGGGGTGTTGTTGAAGTTTTAAAGAAAGTTAAAGCTGCATTTCCAGATTTACAAGTTGTTGTAGGAAACATTGCTACAGGTGAGGCTGCTTTGGCATTAGTAGAAGCTGGAGCGGATGCAGTTAAAGTAGGAATTGGACCAGGTTCTATTTGTACTACGAGAGTTATTGCTGGTGTGGGTGTTCCACAATTAACAGCAGTTATGAATGTAGCTGAAGCTTTAAAAGGAACAGGGGTGCCAATTATTGCGGATGGAGGTATTCGTTTTACCGGAGATTTGGTGAAAGCAATTGCGGGTGGAGCGGATACAATTATGATGGGCTCAATGTTTGCTGGAACAGAAGAATCACCTGGAGAAACAATAATTTACCAAGGAAGGAAGTTTAAGGCATACCGCGGAATGGGATCTTTAGAAGCAATGCAAAAGGGTTCAAAAGATAGATACTTCCAGTCTGATGAAGCGGATGTGAAGAAATTAGTACCAGAAGGTATTTCTGGACGTGTTCCTTTTAAAGGAAAATTAGAAGAAATTATGCATCAATTAATTGGAGGAATTAGAGCAGGGATGGGTTACTGCGGTGCTGCAAATACAACTGATTTAAAAGAAGCAAAATTTGTAAAAATTACAAGTTCTGGGATTGCTGAAAGTCATCCACATGATGTGGCTATTACAAGAGAAGCACCTAATTATAATATTAAATAAACTAATCTAAAAATGAGAAATTTACTAATCATACTTTGTGCAATTGGATTTGCATTACCAACATACGGGCAAGAGAAAGGACCTGTTTTAATGACAGTCAATAATGTTCCTGTTTATAAGTCTGAATTTGAGCAGATTTATTGGAAGAATAAAAAGGAAGCTGTTGCTACCAAAGAAGATTTAGACGAGTACATGCAGTTATTTACCAAATTCAAATTAAAGGTAACAGAAGCTGAAGAATTAGGAATGGATACCATAGCATCATTTATTAAAGAACTGGATGGCTATAAAGTTCAGTTAGAAAAGCCTTATTTAGTTGATAAAAAGGTAAATGAAAAATTGATTACTGAAGCTTATGATAGAATAAATACTGAAATTAGAGCTAGTCATATATTAATAAAATTGGATGGATCAGCTACGCCTGAGGATACCCTAAAAGCATATAATAGAATTAATAATATTCGAGATAAAATAGTAAGGGGTGATTTAACTTTTGCAGCAGCTGCTAAAAGAATGTCTGAAGATGAATCTGCTAAACAAAACAACGGAGATTTAGGTTACTTTACTGCTTTCAGGATGGTTTATTCATTTGAATCTGCAGCATTTAATACACCTGTTGGTGAGATTTCTCAACCATTTCGGTCTCGTTTTGGTTACCATATTGTAAATACTATTGATAGCCGAGCGGGTAGAGGGACGGTTAAAGTTTCTCATTTAATGTTGAGTATCAAGAAAGATATGTCAGAATTAGATCAGGAGAACTTAAAAAAGAAAATATATGAGTTATATGAAAAGCTGGGTGAGGGAGAATCATTTGTGAAATTAGCCAAGGAATTTTCTGAAGATCGTCAGTCTAAATTAAAAATGGGGGAAGAAGCTTGGTTAAAGCCTGGAGAGGCTTTTCCTAAATTTGATTCAGTTGCTTTTTCTTTAACAAATGACGGTGACTATTCAACTCCCTTGCAAACAAAAGTAGGTTGGCATATTATTAAAAGAGCGGATTATAAACCAGTTGGAGATCTTGAAAGTATGCGTCACGAATTAAAAAATAAAATTCAAAGAGATGTCAGGGCACAAATTTCTAAAGGTAAATTTATTGTAAAATTGAAAGAAGAATATGCATACATTGAAGTAACGAAAAACAAGGAAGCTTTTTATAGAGCAGTAGATAATTCAATTTTTAAAGGAAAGTGGAACACAGAATCTGCTAGTAAATTAACGGGAGAATTATTTTCTTTTGCCGATAGAAGTTATTCGCAGCAAGATTTTGTAAGTTATATTGCTTCTACGCAAAAGCCATCTAAAAGTAAGGATGTTATCAAATTTATTGACAATAAGTACTCCAAATATGTTTCTAACATGTTAATTGCTTATGAAAGAACACAGCTTTCAAAAAAATATCCAGAATTTAGAGATTTATTGAAAGAGTATAGAGATGGAATTTTATTGTTTGGTATTACAGATGAAAAGGTTTGGAGTAAAGGTGTTAAGGACTCTACTGGATTAAAAGCGTATTATGAATTGCATAAAAATGAATATATGTGGGCCGATAGAGTTGATGCCAAAATTTTCACGTCTTCAGATAAGAAGACTATAAAGACAGCCTATAAATTGGTTAAAAAGGGTAAGATAGGACATGACTCAATTGTTAATTACTTAAATAAGGAATCTCAATTAAATGTTAAATTTGAAAATGGTCGTTTTGTAGAAAGTGAAAACGAGGTAATAAAAGATTTTTCATGGGTTGTGGGGTTAAATAAGCCGCAGTTAATTGACGAACTTGAGGGAAAATATTCATTTGTTATAATTGAAGAAAAATTACCAAGTCAAGTAAAAGAATTGAAAGAAGCTAAAGGATTAATTACGGCTGCTTATCAAGATTACCTGGAGATCACTTGGCTGGATGAATTACGTAAGAAATATCCAGTTACGATTAATAAAGAAATACTTTACTCCATTACTAATCAACAGTAAGTAGATAGGATTTGCTCCTTAACTATAAATGAATAAACATTTTTATACCGGTTTAATATTAATATTGATAGCACCGTTTGTTTCTTGCGATACAGAAAAAGTTGTGCAGAAAAAAGTAAAAGTGGCTCGCGTAGGGGGTGTTTATTTGTATCAGGAAGACTTAATTAAGGATATTCAAAGCGGATTAAGTAAAGAGGATAGTTTGCTATTTATTGATCAACTAATTAGTAACTGGATTGAAGAACAGATCGTTTTGCAAAAGGCAGAAGAGGTTTTGCATCAGGAAGCTAAAGATGTAAAAGATAGGTTAGATAATTATCGAAAGTCATTAATCATTTACGCCTACGAACAGAAATTTATCAAGGAGAGATTAGATACCGCAGTTTCATCAATTGAGGTTGAAGAATATTATACAGCGCATAAAGATGACTTTTTGTTAAAAGATTATATCGTAAAGGCACTTTATTTGAAAATTTCTAAAGGCACTCCGGATGTTGAGAAAGCGCAGCTTCATTTCAAATTGGAGCAAGAAACTGATGTAAATGAAATGCGTTATTATGCGGATTTATATGCTGTTCAGTTTCATTATGATCCTGAACAATGGTTATTTTTTGAAGATGTGTTAAAAGTAATTCCGTTGGAAGGGGTTAATATCGAATCATTTTTGAGGAAGAAGAAGAAAACCATGTTTGAAGATGAAAATTTCATCTACTTTATTAATATTACAGATTTTACGTTGAAGGACGCGATTTCCCCTTTAAGTTTTGAGAAAGAAAAAATAAAAACAATATTATTGAATTTGAGAACAATCGATTTAAGGAATAAATTGAGAGAAGACTTATCCAATGATGCAATAAAAGCGCAGCAAGTAGAAACTTATTAATGCCTGAGGTAATAATAAAATAAAAATGCAGTTACTGATTAGTAATCAAGAATATATGAGAAAAATTATAGCAATAGCTTTATTTATTTTAACCGTTTCAGGTGTGAATGCCCAGCAAATTATTGACAAAGTAGTTGCTGTTGTTGGAGATAAAGCGATATTAAAATCCGAAATAGAATCACAAAAATTACAGGCTACTCAGCAAGGAGTTAAAGTTGATGAGAATACGGGCTGTTTAATTATGGAAGAAATGATGTTTCAAAGTTTGTTGTTGCATCAAGCTGAAATCGATAGTATTGAGGTTACCGAAGAGATGGTGACGGCTGAATTGGAGCAACGTATCCAATATTTTGCAAGTCAGATGCCTGGTGGAGTAGATGATTTAGAAAAGTTTTACGATAAAAGTATTGAAGAGATTAAGGAGGAATTTTTTACGCAAATTGAAGATCGAATGAAATCACAACAAATGCAGGAAGAAATAACCGCAGAAGTATCTGTTTCTCCTAAGGATGTAAGATCTTTTTTCAATTCATTTCCAACTGACAGCATTCCTCTCATAAATAGTAAAATATCTGTAGCTCAAATTACAATTGAACCCGAAGTAACTGCTGAAGAGAAAGGTTTAATTAAGAAGAAGTTGACTGAAATTCGTGATCAAATAATTAATCAGGAACTAACTTTTGCAATTGCAGCAGAATACAAATCTGAAGACCCAGGGTCGAAGAAAAAACAAGGTGATTTTGGTTGGGTAACTAGAGGTGATTTTGTTCCTGAGTTTGATGCGGTTGCATTTAGAATTCCTATAGGTGAAGTTTCTCAAGTTTTTGAATCTCCATTCGGGTATCACATTTTGATAATTAATGAAAGAAGAGGAGAACAATATTCTGGAGCGCATATATTGTTGCAATTCAAAGTAAGCGACACGCAGATGAGTAAATCAAAAAATACTTTGAACCAAATTGTAAAAGATATAGAAGTTGGTGATATAACATGGGAACAAGCTGTGTTAAAATATTCTGATGATGACAATAGCAAAGGAAGTAGAGGTGTAATCTATAATCAATCCACAGGATCTATGTATTGGGATATGAAAGAAATAGACCCTCAATTGTTTAAGGGTATAGACGATTTAAAAGAGGGTGAAATTTCTGTTCCAATTTATTATGAAACGATGAATGGTAATGCATATCGAATTGTTAAGTTGATGAAACGCACAGAACCGCATAAAGCGAATTTGAGTGATGATTATCAAATGATTCAGAACTTTGCATTAAGTAAGAAAAAAGCGGAAGAAACGGAGAGTTGGGTAAACAGAAAACTAAATGATATTTATATCAGAATAGATGCTGATTACCAGCAATGTGACTTTACTTATAACTGGATACAAAAACAGTAAATTAAGTTTGAATTAAAGTAGATTTTATTAACCTTTACCAAATGATATTTTTTAAATCCGTGTTAAGTGTAATTGTGCTAATAGTATTTACTAGTTGTTCTGCAACTAAACCTATTACTTCTGTTTGTAATTGTGATTTGGAACCTGATAAAGGAAATTGTAGGGCAATGATAACAAAGTACTATTACGATAAAGAAGAAGGAAAATGCAAAGAATTTATCTGGGGAGGTTGCGATGGAGTAGTCCCTTTTGAAACGCTTGAAGCATGCAAAGAATGCGAATGCAGCAAGTAATAGAGTTATCTGGAATAAATTATTCTATAGCTACTCCATAGCTTATTAACAGTAAATCGTTGGCACATACATTCAATAAATAAACTCCTTTTGCAAAACCTTCAGAATTACATTGGATTTTCGTTTCATTTGAAATTATTTCACCAACGAAATGATTGCTTTTGTATTGAATGAGAATATGAATCGTAACTTTACTGTGGAAACCGGTTGTGATAATTTACCAGCGATAAACTTATATTTGAAGTTTGGGTTTATTGAAACGGAAAAGTACGAAACAGATCATGGTATTCGTAAAATTTGTCTTTTCTTAAGTAGAAACGGGAATTAACCACCTTTTCGTTTTACCGAATACCCATCAGCTTCCAAAAGCTTTATAACCTTATCTCGATTATCTCCTTGAATTAATATTTCACCACCCTTGGAGCTGCCGCCAACGCCACATTTTGATTTTAGCTTTTTTCCTAAATCATTTAAATCCTCTTCAGTGCCAACAAAACCTTCTATTAGGGTAACGCCATTTCCTTTTCGTTGCTTTCTGTCTAGGGAAACATATAGCTTTTGCTGATTAGCAGCAAGTGTCGTTTCCTCTTCATTTTCAACGTCATCGTATGAAGAGAAAACTTCTATTCGCTTTTTCTTTTTTACCATTTTTAATAATTCAGTACTCTGATTTTGTCAATTTCCTTCTTGGTAGCCAATTCCAGTTCTACCTTAATGAGTTTTTCCAACTTCAGCAATGATTCTGCTTTAAATGTCGTGTCAATACCATCTGACCAATGAATATTGACAGTATATATAGTGTCAATTACATTCGTGAAATTACTTTCTAAAGCTTTTGCAAATGTAAATTGTTCTATTTCTGGAAATTGTGCCTTGATTCTTTTTTCAAGAGCAATTAAATTTACTTCAGAAGCTTTTAGTCTGGCCAATTCATTTCGGTAGAAATCTCTTTGCTCACTAACAGAATTAAGGTTGTCTAGTTGATTTTCATATAGCTTATTGATTACGTTTAATTCAAATGCAGTGGTATCTAGATAAGATGGTTTAGCATTTTGTTTAATTGTTAGATTCACATCACCAAGGTCAAAATCTTTTTGTAATTCTATCCAGTAGCGTTTATCTTTTTTGTCCACATATTCGCCGCTGACAATAAGTTTAATTTCGGGGTTTCCATCATTGAAATTTGTTTTGAACCGAATGTCTCTAGTTTCATTCATGCCTTCAAGTTTTTCCATATAACTTAGAACATTTTGTTCGAAAATGGATTCTTTGATAACTGTTATAAACTTAAAAACACTTGGAATGATTATTAAAAGGGTGGCTGCTAAGATGTATATTTTTACCTTTCTCTCGGTTGTTTTATTGACAAATGACACTTTGGGGAAGTTGAGCAGTCTCAAAACAATAACTGTTGATAAAGCAATGAATACAGAGTTTAATAAAAATAAATACATTGCTCCAAAGAAGTAGTTGAAATTACCTATAGCCAATCCGTATCCTGCAGTACACATTGGAGGCATTAGTGCTGTGGCAATTGCTACACCAGGTATAATAGTACCAGCTGCACCAAGTTTTTGAGTAGCAGCAGCAATTACGCCTGCTAATCCACCAAAAAACGCTACCAATACTATTAAAACATGCGGTTTGGTTCTTCCAAGAAGTTCTGATGTTTCTGCTTTTAAAGGGGTTAGAAGAAAGTATAAATAAGAGGCTATCAAACTAGCTCCGACCATTATGGCAAAGTTAATTAATGATTTAATAAGTGTTTGAAAATCGTTGGTTGCTAAGGCAAGTCCTAAGCCTCTAATTGGCCCCATTAATGGTGATATAAGCATGGCTCCAATAATTACCGCTGGTTCTTCAAGGTTCAACCCAATAGAAGCTACAATGATAGAACATATTAGAATCCAAACGTTGGAGCCATAAAATTCAATTCCATCTTTGATATTGGTAATAGTTGCTGTCCGATTAACTTCATTCTTAATAGATATAGTTTTAAGAAAGAAATGAAAAAGGTTTTTAGGAATGCCTTTGATTTCATCCTTACCTAGTTCAATTCGAGTAGGGTCATAATCTATCTTGTCTTTATTTTCTTCTTCTTTGTTTTCTTCTATCATTAAAAACTAATTGGAAAATGAAAGTACTGATAATTTTTTATTGATTCATTAGTTCTACTAATTTTTCAAGAGAATTTTGACTATCCTTACTGTTAAAAGCAGCAATAATTTTCTTTTTGTCAAATTCTGTTAAGTGAAAACTCATTGATATCTCTTCATCTTCATTCTGATTTAAGTAAAATGAAACCACATCCATTTTCCCTGGGAACCACTCTACAGCATTCTTAAGTAATTGATCATTGTTGTAATCATGTGTTTTAAGAATGTTCCCATAAACAGAAGCAAATGGTGTTGAAAGACGTCGCATCATAGACCCATTCTCTACATTTTCAACTTCAAAGTATTTTTGCTTATCTCTTATTTCTACTATTATAATTCCACTGGTATTTTCTGCAATCCAATCTTTAAATGCACGAATAAACTCTAAACTTGTTTTTAATCCATAGTTGTCACGTAATCCAGCGTCCATTAACTCAATTGGTGGCTCAGTAGGTAAAGACACCATTGGTAGTACATAGGGAAATGTGGCATTCATTCGAATAGCTGTTGTAAAGTCTAAATTCTTTGCATTATTATCTTTTAATAATTTAGAATATTCAATATTCTCTAACGAGCTATAAGTTGAAGTTCCAAAAGTAGTGTCATTGTAGGTTAAATAACTAATAGGCTGAGGGGAAATGAGCATTCTTCTCCCATCGTTGGTTATAGATGGAGAGAATATTATCATAGGTATTTGAGCCTCTTTTTCAGGTAGGTAATACTCGAATAACTTTTTATTTTTTAAAACACCTAAATTCTCAATCAACTTTTGTTCAAAAAAGTAACCTCTATCTTTTGAGTAAGTATAGGGACCACTATAGACTTTTTGGGACCGAATAAAAAAGTCAGTTGTAGCTATGCTAAAAGCCATAGGGTTTAATAAATCTTTACAAATATTGTCTAAGTATAGAGGGTTGGATAAATTAATAGATTTATCTGTTAGACTTTGTAAATACAACTCTCTTAGATAAGAAGCACCAATCATTCCACCAGAAGCACCTGTTATAAGTTGCGTTTGCTTGAGTAATTTACCATTCGTAATACTGTCAAGTTTTGTTATAACTGACATCGTCCATAACCCTGCTCGTAAACCACCTCCACTAATGTTAAAAATCACCATTTTTGGTTTTATGTCAGTATGAACTATGTTCTTTTCTTTCCAGTTTTCCAATATTTGGATTGTGTGGGTAAAGGATTCATTGTAATTCTTTTTGTTTGCTGATAGCTTTCTCAAGCTATCATAAGAGTAGGATGCTTTTGTTTGATAATCAATTCCGTATGCATAGTTGGTGAAATTAAACATATCGTAATTTTTCGAAGCATAATTAAATACCATCAATCCTACAATCACTAACGTTAATGTCCACCCCTTAAACCAAGAATACAAAGCACTAAAGAGTAATAAGAATATGGTGAATATTAAAAATATACTTGCTCCAGCTGGTATAATAACCCAGTTGATATCTCTGAATAACCCAAAAATGATGAAAGAAACAATTAGTACAATCTCAAAAAACGAAGCATTAATGTGATTTTGCTTAAAAACCTTTTTCAGCAGTTCCTTATCATAATGGTCACTTCTACGTGCCATTTTAATTTTGGTCAAATTTCCCATATAGGTATCTACGCGCCATTTTTGTTTTATTCCTATGCGTTGGTACCACTTAACTTTTTTGATTAGGGTGGCTTCTTTTCCGGAAGCTAATAGTTTTTCGAAATAAGAAGCATCTTTACCACTAATTTCATGTACATTTTTATTGAACCTTACAAAATAAAGGGTAGAAATAATAAGAAATAAGAGTATTCCAAGCCCTAAGCCAAAAAGATTCCACAATGCCATTGTATAGGACATTAGTTCTTCATCTACTTGAAATGCATAAGATTTAAAGAAAAGTGTAATTACAAAAATGAAAGGGATTATATGATTGTTATAGCAAAACTTTATAAAGGGCCTTGAAAGTGTAGCTAGGAATTGAAATGCCGAAGCATATATTATGTAGCTATAAATATTGAAAGCCATAATAAACCCTCCAATCGAGAAACCTAGAATAGCAAAAGATAAAAAGTTGACCTCGCCTAAATATTCTGGTGCGAGAAATAGGTAAGGAATTCCATAGCTTTTCCCAATTAAGCCGGTCATGAATAAATATAATATTAACCAAAATAATAAGAGTAATTGGTTTCTTTTAATATGCAAGAAAACGAGTTGGAAAGGAAAAAAATAAATTATTCTGCCAGCAATACCTTTTTTAGGAGTTGGTGTATGTTTGGGAGAATTGCTCATCTTTAATGTTACGATAAAATTTGGAAAAAGATTTGTTTTTTTGATAAAAATGTGACAAAATATTTCATAAAGTCTATTCAATTGGAATAAAATCGAAATAAAATTCTATACTTCATGTACTTCTTCTTGCTGTTTAATAAGGTTCAAAGATTTCCAATTGAAAGCAAATAACCCAATCGAAATGATGGAAAATAAGAATATTACGAGTTCAATTTTATTTGATTTTTCGGATAAACTTTCCTTCCAGTTCCAGGTCATTAGCAGGTACAAAAAGGGCATAACAAAAGTAGGTGTTAAAAATATATAGAAGCCGATCTTTTTCAAACGCCACATAAATACTACACCTATAAAAGTCAATGCATGCAAACAAGCATAAACAAAGAAGTATTTTCCGCCAATTGCTTCAAATTCTGTATCGTGAATCGCAGAGGTGCTAATTAATAGACCGACAGCCCCATAATAAAGAATCATCAATAAACTCCACCCAAGGTAAAACCAACAAAGTATACGTAGAAACATTGAAGGTTTATTTTTTCCAAGAATTATGCGTTTGAGTAATCGCAGGTTTTTAGCCGCAATACTAATCGGTTCTGCTTTTTTTTCATCTGCAATTTTTTCCTCTTCAATTCTTACACTTTTGAATTCATTTTCCTCATTTATCATCTTATTAAATGTCTTTTTTGAGTTAGAAAAAGAGCAATGTAAACCAAAGTGATAGCAATACTTGCATTTCCAACAATTATCCCGCCAGCAGCTCCAAACATTACAAAAGGAATTACAGCATAGGCAGCTTGAAAAATTGCATAGATGACAAAACCTAGTTTTAATCTAATAAACATCATTGAAACACCAAGCAATGCTAATACGTCAAGAATAGATCTGTAGATATACATGAGGGAAATCCGCATAGATAAGTCTTCATTTATAGTTTTTCCATCAGCTTCATGGATGTTGATTCCTTTATCTTGTAATAGATCAAATTTTGTTTCCAATAATTCCCAAGTTGTTTGGTCGGATGATTCTATTACGTCTTGAATCGAACCATATGTCAGATAAAAAGAAGTATCCTGGGCCATGGCCAATGCGAAGCCGATGAAGCTCATGATGCAAAGAATTTTAAGACTCTTTGGAGTTTCTAGTTTTTCTGCTATTTCGATTTTTTGATTTGCCACTTACTTACTTTTGTTGGACACTGTAAACTTGCTAAACCCTTTTCCATTGTTAGGTTGTAGTTCTATTTTCTTTAACTTTTTTTCTCTTTCAATGGACAAACTTATTGAATCTTCTTGAAAATAAATCAACCATTCAGATAAATCATTATTGATTCTTATTCCGTTTATAGAATGAATAGCGTCACTTGGAATTAATCCTGATCTTTCCGCTGTAGAACCTTCCATAACATTTGAAATTTCAAATGAACCACTTTTCCCGATTCCCTTTAATCCAAAGTTCTCATATTCTTTAGAAGAAGGTTTTGTTTCAAACTTCCATCCTTCGTAGCCTAAGGCTTCAATAATAAATGGAGTAAAATCCGATGTCCCATGCAGTAGATTGATAAATATATCTTCGAATGATTCTCCAGATATTTTTTCTAATAAATTACGGTAATCTGTTTCTGTATATCCTTTTTTTGTATTGGTTAGCTGATACAGTTCTTGCATTACATTGTGTAATGAAGCTTCATTGTTCGTAGCTTTTCTAATTCGCATATCACAGATGTAAGCAATTAAAGCTCCTTCTGTATAGATAGATGTTTTTCTACCAGGAATACCTTGCACATAACCATCTATCCAAGTGTCCCAAGAAGAATTAGCAACACTCATGTGTTTTCGACCATCATTGTGAAAATGCCTAGTCAAATAAGTCTCAAATTCTTTGAAATATTGGCTTTCTTCAAATACGCCACATTCGTAAAGTACTCGATCTCCCATATAGCTAGTAACGCCCTCGGCAACATATCCCATATAAGAATAATTCTCTTTTGTAAAATCGTAAGGGAGCATTTCTTGAGGCCTAATTGCTTTAATGTTCCAGGTATGATATAACTCATGGGAACTCACTCCTAAAAAATCGACATAAGATGTGTCGAATACTTTGTGACTCGGTCCTAATTGAATTACCGTACTCTTTTGATGTTCCACACCATGATAGCTGGGATAAGTGGTCATCTGATTTAAAAAGTGATATTCCTTAACTGGAAAACCATTGAAAATTTCTATTTGATAATCTGTAAATTTTTGAAAGTCTGTAATTACCTTGTTCCAGTGCGGCTTACATTCTCCTTGAAACCAAACGTGAAACGTAATTCCCTTAGATTCGTAGCTTTTGTGCTGTAAAGAATTTGAAGCTATAAATGGTGTGTCAGCAAATTCTTGGAAGTCTGAAACCTTAAAAAGATTATTTCCTAAAGGCTCCATGGAAGAAGCTACTTTGTAATCGTTTGGAATGGCTAGTTGAATTTCACAAGGTTGGTTTTCTTTCCCTAAAACATATACACAACAATTAACAGGGTTTACATATAATTGGTTCTCATCCATCCATGTTGCACCAGCATTTAATTCTGAAGCATAATAATCATATTGTATACTAATAGACGTTGCATTATTGCATTCTACTTCCCAAGAGTCTTTACTCAACTTAGGCGCACACAAACGATTTCCATTCTGGTCATATACAACAAAGTCTTTTACATTTTTTGCAAAGTTTGCTAACTCATAACGCCCTGGCCTCCATGCAGGTAATTGAATCGTTAATTTATCTTGATTAGATAAATTGCATTCTACTTTAATGGATATAAAATGATTGGCTGGGTTTTTTGCAGAGAATGTATATTTCATTTAAAAAATGGTGTTTGCTCAAAGTTAATATTTTTGAAAGATTCCTTGAAAGGAAAACCTACAAAATACGATTAAATGACTCTGCAGACTGAAAGAACTTCAATTATCCCTCTAATAGAATCAGATATTCCAGAAATATTTATAGATGTATTAGTTAATTATTTACTAAATTCGTCGTCTCAAAATAGATAAGATATGAATTACGATTTAATAGTAGTAGGAAGTGGACCTGGAGGATATGTGACTGCAATTAGAGCTTCACAATTAGGATTGAAGACAGCAGTAATTGAAAAAGAATCAATAGGTGGTATTTGTTTAAACTGGGGTTGTATTCCAACAAAAGCACTATTGAAAAGTGCGAATGTATTTGAATACATTAACCATGCTGCTGATTACGGGATTTCTGTAAAAGAAGGAAAAGCTGATTTTGACGCAATTGTTAAAAGAAGTAGAGGAGTGGCTGACAAAATGAGTGGTGGTGTTCAATTTTTAATGAAGAAGAATAAGATTGACGTTCTTATGGGTACTGGTAAAGTAAAGGTTGGTAAGAAAGTTGACGTTACGGATGATAAAGGAAAAACGACTGAGTATTCAGCTAAAAACATTGTTTTAGCAACAGGTGCTCGTTCTCGTCATTTACCAAATTTACCGCAAGATGGTGTAAATATAATTGGATATAGAGATGCAATGGTACTGCCAAAAATGCCAAAGAAAATGGTGGTTGTTGGTTCTGGGGCTATTGGAGTTGAGTTTGCTTATTTCTACAACACAATGGGCTGTGAAGTAACTGTAGTAGAATATATGCCAAATATTGTTCCTGTGGAAGATGCGGAAGTATCTAAGCAATTAGAGCGCTCTTTTAAGAAGCAAGGAATTAAAATAATGACGAATTCTTCTGTAGAAAGTGTAGATACAGCAGGAAAAGGATGTAAAGTAAAGGTTAAAACGAAAAAAGGAGAAGAAATTCTTGAATGTGATGTTGTTTTAAGTGCTGTTGGTATTGAAGCGAATATTGAAAACATAGGATTAGAGGAAGTTGGAATTGTAACCGATAAGGGTAAGGTTTTAGTAAATGATTTTTACGAAACGAATATTCCAGGTTATTATGCAATTGGAGATATTATTCCTGGTCCAGCATTAGCCCACGTTGCTTCTGCAGAAGGAATTACTTGCGTTGAGAAAATTGTAGGAGAGAATCCAGGTGTAATTGATTACGGTAACATCCCGGGATGTACTTACTGTTCTCCAGAGGTTGCTTCTGTTGGTATGACGGAAGCTGCTGCTAAAGAAGCCGGACATGAATTAAAGATTGGTAAATTTCCATTTTCAGCTTCAGGAAAAGCAAGTGCTGCTGGAATGAACGATGGTTTTATCAAATTGATTTTTGATGCTAAATACGGAGAGTTATTAGGAGCTCATATGATTGGAGGTAACGTTACCGAAATGATTGCAGAGATTGTGGCTATCCGTAAATTAGAAACTACAGGGCACGAATTGATTAAAACAATTCATCCTCACCCAACAATGAGTGAAGCTATTATGGAAGCTGCTGCAGCTGCTTATGGTGAAGTGATACATATGTAGGTTTAATTAGGTAGAGAATTAAAAAAGCCACTTAATAAGTGGCTTTTTTTGTAAGTAGACTATTCTCTTTTTAATTGATCCTGGATTAAAGCAATTTCACTTTTTCGGTTTTGTAGAATAGCTTTGTAAGAAGTGGCTTTCATGTTTCCTGCTGCTTCTGAAACATCAATCCATTCAAGCGCTTTATCAAAATCCTCTTTAATTTCATATGCTAAAGCAAGGTTATATGCTGCTTTACCTTCGTTTTTCTGATTCGTTTGAGATTCAGTTTCTACTTCCCAATAATAAATCGCTTGGTCCCAATTTCCTAGCTTTACACTTTTTTTAGCAGCTTTCATTTCGTGTGAACCTTTTGTATAGTAATATCTTGCTTCTCTTGTAAAATAAGGGACGATTCTGTTAAAATACAATTGCGCACCCCAAGCTCCGGCTTTAGATATAGAACTGTATGCAGCAGGAACTACAGAAGAAAAACTATGATCATTAGCTCCTGAGTACACAATAAATTCATCTATGATTTTGCGTTCATTTGGATAGTAAACTCGCCACTGAGTTCTGACCTCTGCAGAGTTTGTTGAATTATAACTGTCTGAATCAAAAAGCTCCAAAGCAATTAAACCGTCGGCTCCATATTCTTCACAAATAGAATCGATAATGTCAGATTTGATAGGTGTATCACCGGAGATATCTTTTAATCCTAAATTAATAATATCATTATGAATTAAATCCATTCTATCCGATTCTATAACGAGTTTTTGCATGTTTTTAACAGCGCTTTTAGAACCGTATTTATCACCTAAGATAGGTTCTCCAGTAACCAATCCTTCCAAAACATTTATTACTTGATTTCCTTTGCCTTTTTCAACTTTGGTTTTATTTATTACAAGCACAGAATCCAAATCTGCTGGTAGTGATATTTGAGCAGCATGGCGAACATTCAGGTAAGTTGTTTGCATGCATGATTGAAATATCACTAGCGTTAATAGCACTATTCCGAAAGAATAAAATTGCTTTTTCATATTATTTGTCATTTACCAGTTTAGAAAATTTAACTACGAGACTTATTGCCCTCCACAACATCCAAGCCACAAATGCAATCCATATGGAAAACAAGTCAAGCTGCAGATAGTCCATTATTAATAAGACAGGGATGAAAATTATAAAGGTTCCAATTATCAATATGTTTCGCAAAAACTTAGCTTCACCGAGACCTTTAAAAACACCATCAAAACTATAGGCTATTGAATTGATTGGAATTGCTAGAATAACTAGCCAATAGAAACTATTGAAAATTTGTTGAACTTCTGGATCGGAATTAAAAATTTGCGACATAAAAGGGTAGGAGACGAAATATATGATGGATAACCCTATGGCTATTCTGAGGTTAATAAACATTAATTTCCAACCTAATCGATTTAAGTTTTTATTATCATTTGCTCCGAGAAACTTTCCCGCTAAAGCGTTTCCTGCGTTTGAGTATCCATCTATAAAGAAGGAAGTAAATAACCAAATGTTTATTCCAATTGTGTATGCCGCTAGTTCTTTTGCACCATATCCACTTGCATACCTGAGCGCTAATATAAAAGTGATATTTAAAGCCAATGATCGCGCTAACATATTCATTGCAATCCAAAACATATTTGAAAATTCAGGATTTAACGGAAAGCTCAATTTTAAATTAAAAGGTGTTTTATTCAATAAATAAACAACGCATAATATAGCCATCATTAGTTGTGCAATGACGCTAGCAATGGCTGCTCCTTCCACACCGTAAGCAGGAACTAATCCTTCAATTCCATTTACAAGAATTAAATCCATTATAATATTTGCTGTTCCACCTACAAAGCTAATTACCATTGCCCATGAGGTGTTTTGATAGCCTCTAAACACCCCAAATACACCTGCAATAAAAAGAGAAAGTGGTAACCCCATTGCTCTAATATTATAATAACTAGCTGAAAACTGTTGGATTTGTTCATTGTTTTCCTGGAATAAAAAGCGACTTATATCACTATAGAAATACGAAGTCAAAAACCAAAATAACCCACCTAATAGTAGGCCGAACGCAAGCGACTGTGGAATAAGCGATTTGATTTCATTTAACTTACCCATTCCAAGGTATTTGCTAATTATTGCAGAAACAGCAGTTCGAACTTGAGCTAACCCCCATACGAGCGTCATTATTAATCCAACAGCTAGCCCAACACCTCCTTGCGCTTGAGTTGCGTGTTCGGGCATTTGACCAATAATAGCAGTATCAGCTAATCCAATAAGTGGTTCAGTAATGTTGTATAAAATAGCAGGAATTGCTAATTTATTAATCTGTTTCGTATCTAGCTCAAATGACATTTGGTTGCAAAAATACTCCGCTTAATTTGATAATATTCGTTAAAGCATAAAGTTTCTTGTAATCGTAAACCCTAAACGAAATTCCCCTGTATTAATATTCGACTTGGTGTTGGGAATAAACTGCGTTTCACCAAAACCTCGTGAATTTGTAAAGTTAATGTGAAAGTCATGCCCATAAGTAATAAATTCAATTCCTAAGGCAATTGCGCTTCTGAAATCTGTCCTCAAATCGGGAGAATCAAAGTTGTAATAGTATTCGCCTATGATTGCTATTTTTTTTGCGATTTTTATGGAAACAGCAGAGCCGATGGAAAACAACCCATTTTGATCTAGGAAATGAACATAGTTTCTGTGTGTATAAGTTGGAAGTAGTGCTAATGCGACTTTATCACCAAACTTACGCGTAATAATTATTTGTGAAGCATAGGACAAACGATGAGATAGGGAAGGAAAAGAGGTAACTGAAGTAGAGTCAGTAGATTTTTTCATGTAGGTGAATGCTGTTGTTCCCAATACAGCAAGGCTAATCGGCACTTTATTGTCTTTTGTCTGATGAAGGATTCTATATTTAAAAAAACCATCTACCAGAGAGTTAATTGGGCCTTGTCCTTTTGACCTTCCTAAGCCAATTAGTAAATCATCTGAAACACCATATTCAAAAGCAAATCTGATATCAGCGGCATTGTCAATTCCAAATAATGTAAAAGCTCCACCATTTATATCTCCAAACCTGTGAGAAATTCTAAAATCTAATGTCTTTTTTTCAATGCACTCAGTCGAATGTGAATTTATTATTCTTGTTGAACCAAAAGTTCTGCTAATTGGTTTGCTTTTGTTTTCAGATTCAGAATTTTCTTGAGAAGTTCCTATCAGCCCAACAAGTATTAGAAAGAAAGTTAAACCGTGCTTCATAGAGATTCGCAATTTTGTTGATGATTTTCAAAATGTAAAGATATTAATTATTAACGCTATATAATAAAAAAGGAGACAGTAAACCGAACTCCTTTATCTTGAGTAACTAAAGTCTAGAATATAATTATTCAATTCAACATTTTTTTTTATATTCGTAATGTGTATTAAAGCAAATCATATGAAACAGATACTACCAATATTAACACTTTTTATTTCAGTCAATTTCTATAGTCAGATTATTCATCCACTGGATGGTACTAGCAGTAAAGAATTGTTTTGTGGTGAATCAGTTCCCTATTATGATCCTGGAGGAAATCAAGGTAATTATTATTCAAACGTAATGTCTGAGCAACAATTTATAGTCCCTCCGGGAGGTCATGTTATAGAGATTGATTTTAATAATCTTTTCGATGTGAAATCCGATGGTGCAGGGGCATGTGAGGATTATATTGAGATTTATGATGGTGCAATAGGAGGAGGAGGTACACTTATTGGATTATATTGTAATATACTCCCTCCGGGTATTATAACATCTACTGGGAATGCCATTACGGTTAAGTTTTATTCGGATGGCGCTAATAACCATCAAGGTTGGGTAGCAACTGTTACTGCTGTCGATATTTTGAACCCTCAAGGTAGTGACCCAACTCCTATAAGTGTGCAATGTATTGGAGACGTGCCCCCAGCCGATGTATCTGTTGTAACAGATGAGTCGGATAATTGTGGATCTACTTCTGTTAGTTTTATTTCTGATCAATCTAATGGTTTGCATTGTCCAGAAACCATTACACGCACCTATAGAATAAGTGATGTTATGGGTAATTTTATTGATGTTTACCAAACGATTACAATACATGATGTAACTGCTCCTGTAATGGGTTCTGCACCTGCTGACACTGTAATTGCTTGCAAGTCTGATATGCCTGTCATAACAAATTTATCTTATGATGATAATTGCGATGGTGATGGCATGGTTTTAGGTTCTGATGTGTCAAATGGCAACACTTGTCCTGAAATAGTTACCCGAACATGGACCTATGTTGATGCTTGTGGGAATGTTGGAACAGAAACCCAAGTTTTTACTATTAATGATGTTGAAAGTCCCACAGCATCTAACCCTACTTCCATTAATGTGGAGTGTCTGGCAGATGCTCCCTCTCCAGATGTTTTGGTTGTTAACGATGAATTTGATGCATGCGACACAGTTTTAGTCGTTGCTTTTGTAGATGATTCGATTGTTTATAATGCTGCCTCACTTGCAGAAGCAATTATAAGAGCTTATTCAATAACGGATGATTGTGGAAACTCTACGACTGTGGAGCAAACAATAAATCTTATTGACACCCAAAATCCACAAGCAACTTCTCCAGCAGACCTTAATGTTGAGTGCTTATCAGATGTTCCTCTCCCAAATGTGTCAGTTATTTCGGACGAAACAGATAATTGCACAGCGTCACCAGTAGTTGCATTTGTTTCGGACATCTCTGATGGTCTTTTTGCTCCTGAAACGATCACTAGAACATATAGTGTTACAGATGAAGCTGGAAACACTACTAGTATAACACAAACAATAATTATAAATGACGTAACAAATCCAGGTATATTTAATTGTCCTTCAGATGAAGTAATAACCTCCTCTCTATATGATCCAAATAATCCTTTATTTAGTGACAACTGTGACTTAGAACATATTTATTGGACCATGACTGGAGCGACTAATAATGCATCTCCAACTACTGGGATTCATTATGTTGGCCTAGAGAGCTTCAATGATGGGATTACAACAATAAGCTATATGGCTGAGGATTCTTCGGGTAACACTATTACTTGTAGTTTTACTGTTACAGCAAATTTATGTACACTATCTGTGTCTGCAGTATCTTCCGGTGCTAGTTGCTTTGGTGCTAACGATGGTAGCATAGATGTTACAACAGTTGGAGGAGCTACACCGATTTCTTATCAATGGAATTCAGGTGATCTTACGGAAGATTTAATTGGCGTAGGTGCTGGTACATACAGTTTGACAATAATCGATAATGCTGGATGTGATACTACATTTGCGGTAACTGTATCAGAGCCTTCAGCTATAGAATTAGACATTAATAGTAATGATCCATCATGTGGATATGATGATGGAATTGCTTCTGTTACTGTAATTTCGGGAGGAACTTCTCCTTTTTCATATTCATGGACGAATGGGTCAACAACATCTCAGGCGGATAGTTTGTCCACCGGTATTTATAGTGTACAAGTAACAGATGATGGTGGATGTTCTGTTTCTTCAATTGTTATTATTAACAACTGGAATGGTCCAAGTATTTTACTAACCGCCTCGCAAAATACAAGTTGTATTGGAGATTCCGATGGAGCAATTGATATTACAGCGGCCGGAGGAGCAGGATCTTATACGTACATTTGGTCTGACGGCAGTACCACAGAAGATTTAACAGGTGTAATTGCTGGAACTTATGATGTTACATTGCAAGACGCTAATGGATGCGAAACAACAGAGAGTTTTACTGTTAATAATCCTAATTCAATAGATTTATCCAACTCAAACATATTTGAGGCTTCTTGTGGAGGTGCTGATGGTGCAATTACTGTTAATGTATCTGGAGGGGCGGGGAATTATAACTATCAGTGGGACGCTGCTGCTGGAAGCGCTACAGTAGATAATGTTTCTGGTTTGGCAGCAGGAGCCTATACCTTGACTGTTGCTGATGCAAATGGATGTATTGCGAATATGACTTACAGTGTTAATAATGTTGGAGCTCCAGTAATTACAGAAGACTTAATTATTCAGCCAAGTTGTACGGGTAGCGGAACAGGTAGTATAGATGTTTCTGTTACTGATGGTTCAACTCCGTATGTCTACAGTTGGGATAGCGGTCAAGTTTCTGAGGATATTTCGGGGCTTACCCCTGGAGATTATCAGTTGACAGTATTAGATGGTGCAGGTTGTGAAGCTATTTATATTGGAACGGTAGATGGAATTATTCCTTTGGGAGAAGATATTTGTTTGGTTACGGTAGATACTGTTACTGGAACAAACCTAGTCGTTTGGACAAAGACAGATACAGTGGGAATATCCCATTATAATATTTATAGAGAAGGTAATTCCACGGGTGTATACGCCTTGGTAGGAACAAACCCAGTAAATGTTTTAAGTCAGTGGTTGGATCCAACCGCAAACCCAAGTATTAAATCTTGGAGGTACAAAATCTCAGCAGTTGATTCTTGCGGTAATGAGTCTTATAAAAGTCCAAGTCACAAAACTATGCACGTTACTAGTAATATTGGATTAGGAAGTGTTGTTAATGTTTTGTGGGATTACTATGATGGATTTAGCTATGGGTCATATTATATTAGTAGATATACTGCTTCAACTGGTTGGGTCCCGGTAGACACTGTTGTAAGTACTTCTACTTCTTGGACTGATATTTCACCACCAAACCTAATTGATGTAGAATATATGATACAAGTTCAGCCTTCAAGTACTTGCACTGCTACTAAAGCCCAAGATCATAATACTACACGGTCTAATAGACACACTACTGTTGAACCAAATCCGCAAGGAACAATTGATTTAATAAATAATTCATTTTCATTGTATCCAAATCCTTCAAGTGGATTAATTACAATATTATTAACTGAAAGTCCAGTTAATTCATGGTCAGTTAGAATTACAGATTTAGCAGGAAAATTGCTGTCTCAATCTCTAGAAAAAGGAGCTACCTCAAATCAGGATCTCTCGCGCTATGATTCTGGAATTTATTTGATTGAGATTAATGTTAATGGAATGGTGAAAACAGAAAAAGTTATAATTCAATAAGAGTTTTCGAATACAAAGGGAAAACGTAAATGTTATTCCCTTTTTTCTATCAATTCAATATTGTCTTGTTTGTCCTGAATTGCCTTTTCCTCCTTAATACTTTCAGAAACAACATATGCAACTAGAGCTATTAGTAGCAATAGCATAAAGAGCTTTTTGTTCTTATACAGTGGTTGTTTAGGTCGCTTGGTTATTTCGCTATATTGCATACGAATTTTATCGAAGTCTTTGAATTTATCGCTGACTGCATGTGGTGGAAGCTTACGCTCTTTGTCTCTATTTATTTTGTACTTCCTCATTCGTTAATTGGCCTTCAGTATTGTTTTTAATTTTTCAATTATTCTATAGATTCTTATTTTGGCATTCCCTTCAGAAATACCTTTAATTTCACCTATCTCTTTAAAAGACATTTTCTCAAAATATCTAAACTCTATTAATTCAGTAAGTTCCAAAGGTAAATTATTCAGAGCTTCAATTAGCATTTCTTGACGGTCTTCATCAACGCCTTCTTTCATCTCGGTCATTAATTCAATAACGTCGGATTCCATTATTTCTACCTCATTTGTTTTTTTTGATTTTCGGAAATACATATTGGTTTCATTCGATGCAATTCTATACAGCCAAGAAGAAAGGGGGAAACCTTGAAATTTAAACTTCTTAATATTTAATAACGCTTTAAGAAAGACTGTTGAAGTGATGTCCCCTGCAATATCTTCATTTTTCACCTTTTTAAAAATAAAAATAAAAATTTGTCTTTGATACTTATCATATAAAGGAGCAAACCGAGCAGGGTTATTTTGCGCAGCTACAATGAGCTGTTGCTCAATTATTAATGCCTGACTCTGTTTACTTCCTTGCAACTGAAATTGTATTAATTCTATTAGGTAATGCAAAGATATAAAAAGAGTACAGATTATTTTCTTTAATATCTAATAATGGAGAAAAAGTCAGGGAATCAGAGAAACTTAATTTTTGCTTATGTCAAACATAAAATGAAGCATATCTTGATTTACAAATAGTAGCAATAGCCATTTTAGATTTTGTATTGCAGGGTGTGGAATTTCATTTATAGGCTAGTTCATAATTAAAAGTCAAAGAAAGATAAGTTAATTGTATCCTAAAAATTGTTTTTGAATAGCAAGAGACATAAATTCTTTTTACCTTTGCCTCTATGTCAAAAAAGCTAGTTACTCCTTATAAAGATTCAGATAGTTCCAAAAAAGAGCAAGTTGCTGAAATGTTTGATAACATCTCTCATAGGTATGATTTTTTGAATCATTTTCTCTCCATGGGAATTGATAAACTTTGGAGAAAAAAGACAATTAAAATAATTGGAAAATACAATCCTAAAATCATTTTAGATATAGCTACTGGTACAGGTGACTTCGCGATAGAAGCATTAAAGCTAAAGCCTAAAAGAGTGGTTGGAGTTGACATTTCTAATGGGATGTTAGAAAAGGGAAGAGAGAAAATGAAGAAGAAGGGTTATGAAGATAAGATAATGCTTCAAAACGCAGATTCCGAAGATTTACCTTTTGAGGATTCCTCATTTGATGCTATTACCGTTGGATTTGGAGTACGTAATTTTGAAAATCTTGAAAAAGGACTTTCTGAGATGTTTCGTGTCTTGAATGAAGGTGGAGTTTCTGCAGTTCTTGAGTTTTCAAAACCAAAAAGGTTTCCGATCAAACAATCCTATGGTTTTTATTCAAAATATATAATGCCTAAAGTAGGAAAGACGATCTCTAAAGATGCAACGGCATATAAATATCTTCCTGAGTCTATTGAAGCTTTTCCCGAAGGCATAGACTTTTTAAGGATTTATGAATCTGTTGGGTTTAAAAATGTGTCTATGGTTCTAGTATCCGGGGGAATAGCTACAATTTATGTCGGCGAGAAATAAAATCATAATACCTACGTTTTTAACTAAATTCTATTTTCCGCATTAATGAAAAAGCTGATTGTCATATTTTTATTATTTGTAATAGCTAGAAATGGCTATTCACAACAAATGGAAAATTTGTATGATTTTGATGAAAACAGAATGCATTTTGGTTTTGTGCTAGGTTATAATAAAGCGGATTTCTATTTAGATAAAAATACAGCATATGGTACTTCGATAGATACTTTAATGGTACTGGAGGTAGAGCCAAAGCCTGGGTTTAATCTTGGTATTGTTTCTTCATTGAACCTTACGCCTAACTTAAAAATACGACTTGTTCCTTCTTTGTCATTTCAAGAAAGGGTTATAGAATATACTTATTTTAAACAACCAGATTCTTCAGAGTTTTGGAAAAAGGAAGTGCAGCCAGTTTTTTTAGATTTCCCTTTATTGGTTAAGTTTAGAACAAATAGAATAAATAATTTTGCTGCATATATTATTGGTGGCGGAAGATTTGGTCTTGATATGTCTAGTAGTGAAGACGTTAAGAATTCATCGGCTTCATTGGCGGACCAAATAGTAAAGACATCCAGAGCAGATTATGGATTAGAAATTGGAGGAGGTATGGATTTTTTTCTGGAGTATTTCAAATTTGGAGTTGAGTTAAAATTAGGTATGGGATTAAAGAATATGCTCATTCAAGAAAATTTAAAATTTTCTAGACCTATTGAGAGTTTACGATCAAAGGTTTGGACTTTGTCATTTACTTTTGAAGGATAATGATAAAGGAAATTCAAATATCTCTTCTTCCCGAACAAGTCTTTGTGGAAGAGGAGTTGCTTAAGGCAGTTTCACTATTTTTAAAACTTGAAACAAAAAGGATTAAGCATATTGAAATTATAAAACGTTCAGTAGATGCACGCCGAATTCCTGTTAAATTTCAGATTAAGGCTCTAGCTTATGTTGATGAAAAGTTTAAAGAAGTAGTAAATACTATTTCGTATCAAAATGTAGAAAAGTCAAAAGATTTTGTTGTAATTATTGGTAGTGGCCCTGCAGGACTTTTTGCTGCCTTACAAGCACTGGAGCTTGGTGTTAAGCCAATTGTTTTTGAGAGAGGAAAGGATGTAAGAACGCGCAGAAAAGATCTTGCAATAATTAATAAAGAAGGGTTGGTAAATCCAGAATCTAACTATTGTTATGGCGAAGGAGGTGCAGGAACATATTCTGATGGTAAATTATATACACGATCTAAAAAAAGGGGAAATGTAAAAAGGGTTTTGGAGGCCCTTGTTTATCATGGAGCTGATAAAAATATATTAATTGATGCTCACCCGCATATTGGAACAAATAAATTACCTCAGTTAATTGCCAATATTAGAGAACAGATTATTTCTTGTGGAGGAGAAATACATTTTGATTCTAAAATGACAGATATTGTAATTGAGAAGGGGAAAGTAAAAGGAATCGCAATTAACGATAATCTAAATGTTTCCTGTGAGAAATTAATTCTAGCTACTGGACATTCTGCAAGAGATATTTATTTTTTATTGGATAAAAAAGGCATAAAACAAGAATATAAGTCTTTTGCAATGGGCGTGAGAGTTGAGCATTGTCAAATGTTAATAGATAAAATACAATACAAATGCACTGATGATAGGGGAGAATATTTGCCGCCAGCTTCTTACAGTTTAGTAGAACAAACTGGAGATAGAGGAGTTTATTCTTTTTGTATGTGTCCTGGAGGAGTAATTGCACCCTGTGCTACTTCTGAAGGTGAGGTAGTGACAAACGGATGGTCACCAAGTAAACGGAATAACCCATTTTCCAATTCAGGAATTGTCACAGAGGTTAGGTGGAATGATATTTCAGGTTTTCATGGTTATGGAGCTTTAGCTGGATTATATTTTCAAAAAAGTGTAGAAGAAAAATGCTGGGAAATGGCTGGACAAGGACAGAAAGTTCCGGCGCAAAGAATGGTTGATTTTGTGGAGGGAATTAAGTCAGAAGATTTACCGAAAACTTCCTATTATCCGGGGATTACTTCTGTTCAGCTTTCAGATGCGCTACCGAAATTCATTACAAAAGCATTGAGAGAGGGTTTTAAAGCTTTTAAAATAAAAATGAAGGGGTATTATACAAATGAAGCCGTATTGCACGCGGTGGAGTCTAGAACTTCTTCGCCCGTTCGCATTCCAAGAGATAAAGAGTCTTTTGAGCATCTAGAGGTGAAAGGGTTGTATCCAATAGGAGAGGGAGCAGGTTATGCAGGAGGGATTGTTTCTGCGGCAATTGATGGACAAAGGTGTATTGAAGCTATTGTAAATGGAAAAGTATAGGGTTAAACCTTCTAGCACTTTTTAAGTCTAAATAGCTATATATAACAATTAAATTATGAAAAAGAATATAAAATTATTGTCAATCGTTCTGTTAATTGGGGGAATGTTTTCATTTGGATTGGTTACAGAACCTAATCATGCAGTTAAAAACAATCAAGACTTTAAGTGGGAGAAATTGGGTTCGAGAAAAGTAAATATGGTAGCCGATCATGACGAAATTCTAGTTACCGCTTATAAAGGCTTTTTTACTAAAATAAAATTTAAGGTTTTGGATGCGCCTATACTATTGCGAAATGTAAAGGTGATATTTGGTAATGGAGAGTTTAGGAGTGTTAAAGTAAATAAGAAATTTACTGCGGGAATGGAATCTAGGGTAATTGATTTACCAGAGAATAAAAGGATAATTAAAAAAATTGTTATGAACTATACAGCTGTTGCCAAACATAAAGGTAAAGCTACTTTTGTTGTTTGGGGCAGACATTAAGAAATCTTTATTTAAGATTCAATATCGAAATCATCCAGAAGGGTGCTGTCTAAAACATCTTCATTAAAATCGCCAAGTTGATTTTTATAATTTGAAATTTTCACCCAATATATAATCCAACAAATTAGTCCCCCAAGATATGCTAATCTTCCAAGTACAGGTACTGATACACAAAGGATAAGTATGCAGTAGGCAATTCCTATTTGTGCTCCTGGTCTATCTTCTTTTATTGAGATGTTTCTTTCCGCAAATTCGGATTTCAATGAATCTGCAATTCTATTAATCATGATAAATTGCCATACGATATTAAATAGCGGGATCAACATTAGCCAAACTTGTCCTGGTTCAATTGTCCTATTTTTTTTCTTAACTTTTTTTAATGTGTTCTGGAGTGTTAGTAAATAAAAAATAGCTGGTAATAAAACTACGATAATAACTGCGATAATAACTACGAAAATAATTATAGCTGGTCCCATTTATTGATTCTTTTTTTTCAAAGTTACTTTTTTTTGATTACTGGTTTGTTTGTCTAAAATATTCAGAACAGTAAATTGCAGCTGATACACCTAGGTTAAGTGACTCAGTACTTTCGCTACCAGGTATAGTTGTTTTATGTGTAATTGATGGAATTAAATCTATAGATATTCCATGCGATTCGCTTCCTAAGAGTAAAATGCTAGGATCATTAAATGATGTATCATATATTGAGTTTCCTTCAAGTAGGGCTCCATAAATAGGGAGCTTAGATTCTTTCAAATAATTTTTTAAATCCGTATAGAAAACATCTGTTTTGAAAATAGATCCCATTGAGGCCATTATAGTCTTAGGGTTGAATTTGTCAACGCTGTTATTGGAACAGATTACCTGATTGATTCCAAACCAATTTGCGGTTCTAATAATGGTACCGAGGTTACCAGGGTCATTTACTCCATCAATAACAATACTTGTAATATTGGTATTAATAGATGCTTGTTTTGGGATTTTAACTAATGCTATTACTTTATTTGGTGTAGAAAGGGAACTGACTCTTCCTAAGTCTTTTTCTGATATCTTATGGTGTTCAACTTCACTGTTCCAATTGTTTGTTGCGTAAATGTCTAGTATTTGAAAACTGGATTGAAGTAGTTCTTCTACATTTTTTTCTCCCTCAACAACAAATAATCCTTCTTCAATTCTGTTCTTTTTCCTTTTTAATGAATGGATTAGCTTTATTTCTCTATTATTAATCACCTAATTTCTATTTTTGTGCAAATTAGTAAATTGCATTTAAATTAGTCATATATATTTGCATTCTTGAATAGCTTCCTTATTAAATATTTCATTTTAGCAATTGTTCTTTTCGGGATGTTTTCTTGCAGCCCCACAAAATATGTTCTTGAAGATGAGTATTTATTGGATAGTAACCAGATTTTATTTGCAGAAGACTCCATAGGAGCTAAGTATCATGGTCGACAAATTTCGATTGATGATTTATATCCGATTTTAAAGCAAAAGCCAAATAGAAAAATAGGACTTGGATTGGCAAGACTTCATTTGAGGATTTATAGCCTATCGAATGAAGAGAGAATTCAAAAAAGGAAGCTGGTAAATAAAAACAAGGCAGATGCAAAGAATTTAAAAATTGCCCAAAAGAATATAAAAAGACGAGTAAAAAACAAACTTCCTAAACAGTACAAGGTTGTTAAAACAACTTTTGGGGAAGGGCTTAGGAATTCTGGAGAAGCACCTGTTATACTCGATTCATTAAAAATAGAAAAATCAATAAAGCAACTTAATAATTTGCTAATTAATAAAGGTTACTTCAATAGTCAGATTAATTATGTAGTGTCTTTTGGAAAGCATCAAAAAGCTGAGGTGTCTTATATTATTTCAGAAGGGAAGCCTTATACGATTAAGCAAATTAAAAATCAAATTAATGACTCTTTACTGTTAAGCTACATAAATAGCATTTCTCAGGATTCATATTTGAAAATTGGGGAGAATTTCAATACGGATAAGATGGATTATGAGCGAACCCGTCTAACAAAATATTTACTAGATAATGGGTATCATTTCTTTAATAAGGAATTTATTTATTTTAGAATAGATAGTACTCTTGGTTCAAGACAGGTAAATGTTGTTTTAGGCATTCAGAATTATAAAATAAAGGATATACTGACTGATTCTATTGTTGAGGTAAAACATAAGCAATATGAAATCAAGGAAGTTATTGTGGTGGTTGATTATGATTCTAAAGATAATTTTGGTTCTGTTTCACAAAGTTATCAAAAAGAGACTTTTGAAGAGATTGATTTTTACCACAAGAAAAAATTAAGGTACCATTTAAAAATGCTTCATGATGCTGTATTAATAGACGAAGGGGAGCTTTATAATAAATCGACCATAGAAGCTACCTATAGAAAATTTTCGGGATTAGGAATTTTTAAATCTGTTTCCGTTCAGTTTGACACACTAAATGATGGGCTTCAAGCTAGGATTCTTTTGGAGCCTATAAAATCGCAAACGTTTAATGTTTCGTCAGATGGACTTCATAATAACGGTTTGTATGGTATTGAGGGTAGTATGACCTATGCACATAAGAATGTTTTCGGTGGCGCAGAAAGATTACAAATAAGCTTTTCAGGAGGTTTAGAAGCCCAAAAATTATTGATTGATAATGAATCGGATGATAATTTATTGTCAAATGCAAATTTTAACACCATTGAGTTTGGACCTAGAATATCGCTTGTTTTTCCACGTTTTTTATTTTTGAATAAATACTTTACAAATAAAGCAAATGCAAAAACGGAACTATCGACTTCATATAATTATCAAAAGAGACCTGATTTTACGCGGGGTGTCCAAGACATTTCTATGACGTGGGTTTGGCATGAGAAAGCACCGATTACTTATAAGTTTACGCCTCTTTCTTTAAGTGCTATTAATATTGACAAGGAGCAGGCTTTTCAAGATAAAATTGACGCTTTAAATGATGGGTTTCTTGCTGCTAGTTACGACAACCATATAATTGCTGGAGGAAGATTATCCTTTGAATACAACGGGCAGCAATTAAAAAAGAGTAAAAACGTATTTTATACAAGTGCAACTATTGAAGGAGCTGGTAATGTTTTGAGAGGTGTTTATAAATACTCTAACCAAGTGATTGATACGGTAACGAATAGTTATAGTCTATTTGGAATAAGATTCGCTCAATTTGTTAAAATTAACTTAGATACAAGGTATTACAGGCTTTTGTCTAAAAAAACAAAAGTTGTATATCGAGTAGCTGCTGGAATAGGATTGCCTTTGAGTAATTTGTCGGAAGCATTGCCTTTTCAAAAGAGTTTTTTCGCTGGTGGTGCAAATGGCATGAGGGCCTGGAAGGCTCGAACTCTGGGCCCGGGTGCATATTATGATTCAACTGGAAGTTTCGATAAAATTGGAGATATTCAGTTAGAAAGTAATATTGAATTCCGGTTTCCTTTAATTAGTTGGGTTGAAGGAGCTTTATTTGTTGATGCAGGTAATATTTGGCTAATTAATAAAGATTCTTTGCGTACGGATGCGCACTTTGAAGCTGATAGGTTTATTAGTGAAATTGCAATTGGAACTGGTATTGGGCTAAGGTTGGATCTTGATTTTTTTGTGATTCGATTTGATCTCTCAATTCCATTTAGAAACCCATCATTACCTGCCTCGCAAAGGTGGTTGTTTCAGGGAGGGTTAAAGGAAGGAAGCAGTTATTTTGAAACCATTTATGATACAGGAACAGAGCAGTACGTTGAAGCGGAGATTGATAGGGGGCAGTTTTTTAAATTACAATTTAACCTCGGAATAGGTTATCCTTTCTAAATATTGTCTAAAAAGAAATAACTTAATAGATTATTCTTAAATTCGCAGTCTTTAAAATTAGCTAAGCATAAAATAAAAATAAATAGAATGTCTAAAACGATTGATATATTAGGAACCAGAGCAGATGAATTGTTAAATCATGAATGCAAAACGATAAGTAAAGATTTATTGCATTTACCAGGTAATGATTTTGTTGAAAGGTGCTTTGCACAAACCAATAGAAGTCCGCAAGTGATGAGAAATTTACAAGCGCTATATGGTACAGGTAGATTAGCAAATACAGGATATGTTTCTATTTTGCCAGTTGATCAAGGGATAGAGCATTCTGCAGGGGCTTCGTTTGCTCCAAATCCAATTTATTTTGATAGTGAAAAGATTGTTGAACTTGCCTATGAAGGTGGGTGCAATGCTGTGGCATCAACTTATGGAGTTTTAGCTTCTGTAAGTAGAAAGTACGCACATAAAATACCTTTTATAGTTAAGTTAAATCATAATGAGATGTTAACCCACCCTGGTACGTTTGAACAGATTATGTTTGGAAGTGTTGATGAAGCATGGAACTTAGGCGCAGCAGCTGTTGGTGCAACAATTTACTTTGGGTCTGAAGACAGCGGTCGCCAGATTGTTGAAGTTGCTGAAGCTTTTGAAAGAGCGCATGAATTGGGGATGGCTACAGTTTTATGGTGTTATCTTAGAAATAGCGATTTTAAAAAGGGTGGAGTTGATTACCATGTTGCAACAGATATTACTGCACAGGCAAATCATTTAGGAGTAACTATACAGGCAGATATTATTAAACAGAAATTACCAGAAAACAATGGCGGTTATACAGATATTAATTTTGGAAAAACACATCCTAAGGTATATTCTGAATTGACAACAGACCATATGATTGATTTATGTCGTTACCAAGTTGCTAATTGCTACATGGGAAGAAATGGATTGATTAATTCTGGTGGAGCTTCTACAGGTGATGGTAAATCTGATTTAGAACAGGCTGTTATGACTGCTGTAGTGAATAAGAGAGCAGGGGGGCATGGTTTGATATCTGGAAGAAAAGCTTTTCAAAAAGATATGAAAGATGGAATTAGTTTACTGAATTCAATCCAAGATGTTTATTTGGATGAAAGTATTACAATAGCTTAATAATATAATTATAGACATAACTTAAAGTCTTTTGGTTTTAAGTCTATTGTCGTTAAGTTTAAAAGGTATGGCTTGGTTTAAGAGGAAAAAAAAAGGTGTTGTTACGGCAACAAAAGATAAGAAAGAAACTCCTGATGGATTTTGGGTGAAAACTCCAGGGGGTGATGTAATTGAAACGAAAGAGTTGCACGCTAACCAATTTGTAACACCCAAAGAGGGCTTTCATACTAGAATTGGATCCAAGGAGTATTTTGAAATTATTTTTGATGATAATAAGTACAAAGAGTTAGATGCAGATCTTGAATCAGCGGATCCATTAGCTTTTGAGGACACAAAAAAATATACAGATAGAATTGTTGCTACACAGAAGAAAAGCGGTTTGAAAGATGCTGTAGCAACTGCTTATGGAAAAACATCAGGAAACGAATTAGTAGTAGCTTGCATGGATTTCGCTTTTATTGGCGGTTCAATGGGGTCGGTAGTCGGGGAGAAGATCTCTAGAGCAATTGAGTTCGCAATAAAAAAGGAGTGTCCTTTTATGATGATTTCGAAATCTGGTGGGGCTAGAATGATGGAAGCAGGTTTCTCTTTAATGCAAATGGCTAAAACTTCTGCACGATTAACGCAGTTGGCTGAGGCAAAACAACCCTATATTTCTTACATAACAGATCCTACAACTGGAGGGATTACAGCATCTTTTGCAATGCTGGGAGATATTAATGTTGCAGAACCTGGTGCGTTGATTGCTTTTGCTGGGCCAAGAGTTGTTAAAGAGACTATTGGTAAAGATTTACCAGAAGGGTTTCAAACTTCAGAGTTTTTATTGGAGCATGGCTTCTTGGATTTTATTATTGATAGAAGAGAAATGAAGGAAAGACTGGCGTTAGCTATAAAATTATTTAAGAATTAGTGGCAATTAGGAAATAAAAAATTAACTTTGCAGCCGAATTAATAAAATCACATAACAATTACTAAAAGTATTGCAAGATGTATTTAACAGAAGAAAAGAAAAAAGAGGTTTTTAAAAAACACAACAAAAACGAGAAAGATACAGGTACTGCTGAAGGGCAAATCGCTTTATTCTCATTAAGAATTGCGCACTTAACTGCGCACTTGAAAAATAACAAGAAAGATTTCAACACACAAAGATCTTTGGTTCTTTTGGTTGGTAAAAGAAGAAATCACCTAGATTACCTTAAGAAAAAAGATATTACTCGTTACAGAGCTATCGTTAAAGAATTAGAATTAAGAAGATAATGAATTATAATCAGCTAAAGGAAGTTGGTTAATAGTATTGAAGGGACTGTTGCGTTATTGTGACAGTCCCTTCTTTTTTAAAACTAGACAAAAGAACAATGCAAATTGGTCTTTTGTCTTTAAATCTAGAAGGTAGATTTCTAGAGTCTTATTTGAAATATAAACCCTCAGTTTTGGAAGATGAAAACTGAGATAAAAACAGAAAAATGAATATAGTAAACAAAACAATTGATTTAGGTGATGGAAAAGTAATCCATATCGAAACAGGTAAACTTGCTAAACAAGCTGATGGAGCTGTTGTAGTAAGATTAGATGACACAATGTTGCTTGCAACTATTGTATCAAGTAAAGAAGCTAGAGAAGGAGTTGATTTTCTTCCTTTAACAGTAGATTACAGAGAGAAATTTGCTTCTACAGGTAAATTTCCAGGAGGTTTCTTGAAAAGAGAAACACGTCCAAGTGATGATGAGATTTTAACGATGCGTTTAGTAGATAGAGCACTTAGACCTTTGTTTCCGGATGATTTTCATGCAGGAACACAAGTTATGGTGCAACTAATGTCATCTGATAAGAAAAATATACCTGACGCTTTGGTTTGTTTAGCTGCATCAGCTGCAATAGCTGTTTCTGACATTCCATTTAATGGACCAGTATCGGAAGTTAGAGTTTCTAAAAAAGAGGGTAAATATACAATCAACCCTACTTTTGAAGAATTAGAAGGGTCTGAATTAGATATGATGATTGCAGGTACTTTAGATAGTGTTGTAATGGTAGAAGGTGAAATGCTTGAAGCTTCTGAAGCGGATATGTTAGAAGCAATAAAAGAAGCGCACAAAGCAATTAAAGTTCACTGTCAGGTACAGTTGGAGTTAGCTGCTGAAGTTCCTTCTTCAAAAGTGAAAAGAGAATACAGTCACGAAAACCATAATGATGAATTGAGAGCTAAGATTAAGGATATGGCTTACCAAAAGTATTATGATATTACTGCACAAGGTTTGGCTGATCGTCACGAACGTAATAGACAATATTCAGAAGTTAAAGATGCTGTTAAGGCTGAGTTAAGTGCTGAAGAATTGGGTGAAGAGCAAATGGGAGCTTACATCAAAGGAGCGATGAAAGCTGCAATTCGTCAAGTTGTTTTAGATTCTTCAAATAGAATGGATGGTCGTGCAATGGATGAGATAAGACCTATCTGGAGCGAAGTAGGATATTTGCCAGGTTGTCACGGTTCTGCATTGTTTCAAAGAGGTGAAACGCAATCGCTTACAACGCTTACCTTAGGTAGTAGTGCAGATGTTCAAAGAAAGGATGGTGCATTAACTCAAGGAGAAGACACATTCTTATTACATTATAACTTCCCTCCATTTTCAACAGGAGAAGAGAGACCAATTAGAGGAATTAGTCGTAGAGAAGTTGGTCATGGTAATTTAGCATACAGAGCATTAAAGCCAATGTTGCCAGATGCGGTTGATAATCCGTATACAATAAGATTAGTTTCTGAGATATTAGAATCTAACGGTTCTTCATCAATGGCGACTGTTTGTGCAGGAACATTAGCACTATTAGATGGTGGTATCAAAATGAAGAAACCAGTTTCTGGTATTGCCATGGGATTGATTTCTGATGGTAAAAGCTACAAAGTGCTTTCAGATATTCTTGGAGATGAAGATCATTTAGGTGATATGGATTTCAAAGTAACAGGTACTGCTGATGGTATCACAGCTTGTCAAATGGATATTAAAATTGATGGATTGGATTACTCAATGTTAGAAGATGCATTGAATCAAGCCAAAGCTGGTCGTTTGCATATCTTAGGTAAGATAATGGAAACAATGTCTGCTCCTCGTGAAGATTATAGAGCACACGTTCCAAGAATTCGAAAAATTGAAGTTCCTAGTGACGCAATTGGTGGAATTATCGGAAAAGGTGGTGAAACAATTCAAGCGATGCAAGCTGATACAAATACCAAAATTTCAATCGGAGACGAAGATGAAAATGGTATGGCATTGATTGAAATCTTCTCTGAAGATGCAGAAGGAATGGAAGAAGCGTTAAAAAGAATTAATTCTATTGCTTTTCCTCCAGTTGCTGAAGTGGGGCAGACGTACTCTGGAAAAGTGAAGAACATTGTTGCTTTTGGAGCATTTGTAGAAATTCTTCCAGGTCAGGATGCTTTGTTACATGTTTCTGAAATAGCTTGGGAAAGAGTTGAAAAGCCAGAAGATTACCTAAAACAAGGTCAAGAAATTGAAGTTAAAGTTATTGGTAAAGATCCAAGAAATGGAAAATTAAAAATTTCTAGAAAAGCACTATTACCTAAGCCAGAGGCTAAACCTCAGGATTAATTACAGAAATATATATAAACGAAACCACTTTTCTTAGGAGAGGTGGTTTCTTTTTTTACCTAGCTCCGCATTATTCACCCCAAAAGAGGGGTTCTTTAAATGATTCTCTTGCTGTTTTGTGTATTTACTGACAAATAAAGTGAAATTTTTGAAACCTATACAAATAATGTTTCGTTAGGAGTCGTGTGCTCAATTGTTGTGTAACTCAGTAAAACAATACTTTTGAGGATTTAAGAAAAACTAGATTAAAACATGAGACAACTAAAAATAACCAAACAAGTAACCAATCGTGAAACCGCTTCTTTAGATAAGTACCTTCAAGAAATCGGAAGGGTAGATTTGATTACTGCTCAAGAAGAGGTTGAACTAGCACAAAGAATTAAAGCTGGTGATGAAGTGGCTTTAGAGAAGCTTGTCAAAGCAAACTTAAGGTTTGTTGTTTCTGTTTCTAAACAATACCAGAACCAGGGATTAACACTTCCTGATTTAATTAATGAAGGGAACCTTGGGTTGATAAAGGCTGCGCAACGTTTTGATGAAACAAGAGGGTTTAAATTTATATCTTATGCTGTATGGTGGATTCGTCAATCAATATTGCAAGCACTAGCAGAGCAATCTAGAATAGTACGTCTTCCTTTAAATAAGATTGGTTCGATTAATAAGATAAACAAAGCCTTTTCTGCTTTGGAGCAAACATATGGTAGACCTCCAACGGTTCAAGAAATAGCTGAAGAATTAGAGATTACTGAAAATGAAGTGAAACAATCAATGGAGAATGCAGGGAGACACTTGTCTATGGATGCACCTTTGAAAGATGAAGATGGAAGTAGTAATATGTATGAAGTAATGGAGTCAAACTCTAACCCAAAACCGGATAGAGAGTTGATGAATGAGTCACTGCGTAAAGAAATCGAGAGATCTTTAACCACTCTTACGGTTAGAGAGGCCGATGTTGTTCGTCTATATTTTGGATTGAGCGGAGCACATCCAATGACGCTTGAAGAAATCGGAGAACGTTTTGATTTAACAAGAGAAAGAGTTCGTCAGATTAAAGAAAAAGCGATTAGAAGATTAAAGCATACTTCTCGAAGTAAAATGCTAAAAACCTATTTGGGTTAACAATTTGTTAATTACTCGTTAAAAAAGCCTTATCCCGATAGCTATCGAGATAAGGCTTTTTTTGTTTCTTTGTGTAAAGAATAAAACTATGAGCCATTTAATATCTCCATCACTATTAGCATCGGACTTTGCTAATTTACAATCAGAATGTGAAATGCTTAACAAAAGTGAGGCCGATTGGTATCATTTAGATGTTATGGATGGCGTATTTGTTCCTAACATATCTTTTGGAATGCCAGTTATTGCAGCTATAAACAAGCATACTTTAAAACCATTAGACGTTCATTTAATGATTGAGAACCCTGATGACTACATTAAAGATTTTAAAGCAGCAGGAGCGAATATATTGACGGTACATTATGAAGCGTGTACTCATTTACACAGAACCTTACAGGCAATAAGGGGTGAGGGAATGAAAGCTGGAGTGGCATTAAATCCGCATACTCCAGTTGAATTATTAGAAGGTATTATTAATGAGATTGACTTGGTGCTTATAATGTCTGTGAATCCTGGGTTTGGTGGCCAGAAGTTTATTGAATCTACTTACGAAAAGGTTAGAAAGATGAAAGCTTTAATTACTAAAAATGGAGCTGACACGAAAATCGAAATTGATGGAGGAGTAACTTCGGCTAATGCTAAAAAATTGATTGAAGCAGGAGCAGATGTTTTAGTCGCTGGAAGTTTTGTCTTCAAATCGGATAATCCTTCCCAAACAATTGCAGACTTAAAAAAAGTATAAAGAATATTTTACAACAGATTAAGATTAAAATCAGCAAGAGATTTTAATTTCATTGTTGAAATAGTGTGCCAAGGGGCTTGGTCGTCTTTTTTTTCTGGTATTACGATTACCTTCATTCTAGCTGCTAGAGCTGCAATCATACCGTGTTTTGAATCTTCAAAAACAATACATTCTTCAGGGTTAACCCTTAATTGTTGCGCTGTAGAGATAAAAACCTGTGGATGCGGTTTTCCATACGTTTCAAATTCAGCAGAATGGATTACTGCGAAGTACTTTGCAATTTCAAGCTTTTGAACAACGTTTCCAATAATTTTCATGGAAGAGGATGAAGCAATAGCCATAGGAATCTTTTTGCTGTGAAGTAATTTTAAAGTGTCATAAACACCATTCATAGCTTCTCCTTTTTCAAGTATTAATTTAACGAGTTCGTCTACAATTTGGTTGGCAACTTCATCAATTGACGGTGAAATCCATTTAAATTGATTATGCCAAAATAAGACTACTTCGTCAATTCGCATCCCCATCGTCTCACGACACATTTTTTCATTGAATTCTAGCCCAATTGAATTGAATACTTTTATTTCGGCCTCTCTCCATAGTGGTTCCGAGTCAATCAGAAGCCCATCCATATCAAAAATTACAGCTTTTACCATTTTAAAATTTAAAGCGAAGATATCTAATTATGTGTTTCTAAATCTCTATGAAAGAATTCAATCGTGATATTTGTTATTCTGAAACTAAAAAACCGTTATTTGAAACTTCAAATAACGGTTTTTATTACTAATTAATCAGTGTTTGTTTATCCCAAAAATGGATATTTATAATCCGTTGGTGGAACAAAAGTTTCCTTAATTGTTCTTGGCGATACCCAGCGAACTAAATTTAAGTATGATCCAGCTTTATCATTGGTTCCAGATCCACGAGCACCACCAAATGGTTGCTGCCCTACAACGGCTCCAGTTGGTTTGTCGTTAATGTAAAAGTTGCCAGCGGCATTTTCCAATTTCTTCATACCGTTGATAATAGCGTATCTATCTTGGGAGAAAATAGCCCCTGTTAAAGCGTAGTCAGAAGTTTTGTCTAAAATATCTAAGGTCTCATCCCATTTGTTTTCATCGTAAACATAGATAGTCATTACAGGACCAAAAATCTCTTCGCACATTGTTTTGAAAGATGGATCTGTAGTTACAATAACAGTAGGTTCGATAAAATATCCTTTTGATTTGTCATAATTTCCACCACAGATAATTTTAGCATCATCTCTTTCTTTCGTGTAATCAATAAATGAAGCAATTTTATCGAAAGATTGCTCACTAATTACTGCGTTTACAAAGTTGCTGAAATCTTCTGGGCTTCCCATTTTAAAGGAATCTACTTGTTCTTTTACAATATCTAAAATCTCAGCCGAAATATTAGAAGGAATATATGCTCTTGAGGCAGCAGAACATTTTTGCCCTTGAAATTCAAAGGCTCCACGACTAATTGCAGTAGCAACTTGAGCAGGAATAGAAGATTTGTGTGCAATTATAAAATCTTTCCCACCTGTTTCTCCAACTACTCTTGGGTAAGATTTGTAAATATCTATGTTAGCACCAATGGTTTTCCACAAGCTTTTAAATACCCCTGTAGATCCAGTAAAGTGCAGGCCTGCAAATTCTGGGTGATTGAAAACAACTTCGCCAGAGTCAGCACCGCCAACATATACCATGTTGATAACACCGTCAGGAACACCTGCAGCTTTAAATATTTTCATTAAAACATGAGCAGAATAAATTTGAGTAGCAGCCGGTTTCCATACTACAACGTTGCCCATCATAGCAGGAGCAGCACAAAGATTAGCAGCAATTGAGGTAAAGTTGAATGGTGTAATAGCAAATACAAACCCTTCTAAAGGACGGTATTCTAATCTATTCCACATTCCAGGGTTAGACTCTGGTTGGTCTTCATATACTTGTTGCATAAAAGCAACGTTAAATCTAAAGAAGTCAATCAATTCACATGCGGCATCAATTTCTGCTTGCATTGCGTTTTTAGATTGAGCAAGCATTGTAGAAGCGTTCAATTCATCTCTGAATGGTCCTTCTAATAAATCTGCAGCTTTTAAAAAGATAGAAGCTCTATGTTCCCAAGGCATATTAGCCCATTCAGACTTAGCTGCTAAAGCAGCGTCAATGGCTTTGGTAACGTGCTCCTTAGTTCCAAAATTATAACTACCTAGATTATGAGCGTGGTCATGCGGAGGAGACATTTTTCTTTTGTCATTTGTTGTTACCTCTTCACTACCAATATACATGGGAACTTCAATTGGCTCCTGATTGTACATTTCTTTGTATTTAGCTAATAAACTTTCTTGTTCTTCTGAACCAGGTGCATAACCTTTTACAGGCTCGTTAGCAGGATATGGTGCTGTATATACTCCGTTTGACATATGTTGAGTTTTAAATTTTAAATTCTTAACGCGAAATTAAAATAACCTAGAAGATAGAGGGTAATAATAGGCGCTAAATATTAACAAATGGAGAATTAAACTTAAAATGGTTAACAAAATCAATTAATTAAAGCTAGAATAGAATGCATTCTAGTATTTTTGCAATCGGAATAGAACAACAATACTGATAATGATGGAAATACCTAAAATATACGAAGCAGGAAGGGCAGAAGAGAAATGGTACAAATACTGGGTTGATAATGGTTATTTTAAATCAACTCCGGATGACAGAGAGCCTTATACAGTTGTTATTCCACCTCCAAATGTAACAGGAGTATTGCACATGGGGCATATGTTGAATAATACAATTCAAGATGTATTGGTAAGAAGAGCTCGTATGTTAGGTAAAAATGCATGCTGGGTAGCAGGAACAGATCACGCCTCTATAGCAACTGAGGCAAAGGTTGTGGCTAAATTAAAATCTGAAGGAATTCAAAAAACGGATTTATCAAGAGATGAGTTTTTACAACATGCTTGGGATTGGACAGAAAAACATGGCGGTATAATTCTAGAACAATTAAAAAAATTAGGAGCTTCTTGCGATTGGGATCGTACCCGATTTACGATGGATAAGGATTATTACGATAGTGTAATAAAAGTATTTTGCAATCTTCATGAAGAAGGGTACATCTATCGTGGCGTAAGAATGGTTAATTGGGATCCTTCAGCTCAAACTGCATTGAGTGATGAAGAAGTAAATTACAAAGAGGTAAATTCAAAGTTGTATTACGTTCGTTATAAAATAGAAGGAACAAATGACGAGTGGTTATCAATCGCTACAACGCGTCCTGAAACAATTTTAGGAGATACAGCAATTTGTATTAATCCGAACGACGAAAGATATTTACATTTAAAAGGCAAAAATGCAGTTGTTCCAATAGTGGGTAGACCAATACCAATTATTTTTGACGCATACGTTGACCCAGAATTTGGAACGGGTTGTTTGAAAATTACTCCCGCACATGATCCAAATGATTATGAGTTAGGAAGTAAATATGATTTAGAGTCAATAGACATCTTAAATGATAACGGGACAATTAATGAGAATGTTGGATTTTATGCTAATCAGGATAGATTTGAAGTTCGTAAGCAAATTGCTGTTGATCTGGAAGACCAAGGTTATTTGGTTAAAACAGAAGACCACATTAACAAAATCGGATTTTCTGAAAGAACGAATGCTATAATTGAACCTAAACTGTCTATGCAATGGTTTTGCGCAATGGAAGACTTGGCTAAACCAGCTTTGGACAATGTAATGAACGATACTATTCAATTTCACCCTGAAAAGTTTAAAAACTCTTATCGCCACTGGATGGAGAATATTAAGGATTGGTGTATTTCTCGTCAGTTGTGGTGGGGTCATCAAATTCCTGCATATTTCTATGGAAGAAAGAAAGATGATTTTGTTGTTGCAGAAACAATTGAAGAAGCTTTGGTTAAAGCAAGAGAGAAAACAGGAAATATTGATTTAAAACAAGAAGACTTGCGTCAAGATGATGATGTGATGGATACTTGGTTTTCTTCTTGGTTGTGGCCAATATCAGTATTCAACGGATTTAAAGAAGGTAATGATAACAAGGACTTAGATTATTATTATCCAACCAATGATTTAGTTACAGCTCCAGAAATCATGTTTTTTTGGGTAGCAAGAATGATTATCTCAGGTTATAAATACAAAGGTGAACTTCCTTTTAAAAATGTTTATTTCACAGGTATTGTAAGAGATAAATTAGGACGTAAAATGTCAAAATCTCTTGGTAATAGTCCAGATCCACTTGATTTAATTGAAAAGTTTGGTGCTGATGGTGTGAGAGTGGGAATGTTATTGAGTTCTCCTGCAGGAAATGATTTACCCTTTGATAGTTCTCAATGTGAACAGGGGCGTAATTTCTCCAATAAAGTATGGAATGCCTTTCGTTTGGTAAATAGTTGGGAAGTTCAAGATATCAAACAACCAGCTTATGCAGCTAAAGGTGTTGAATGGTTTAAAAGTAGGTTTAACGACACCTTATCTGAAATCAACGATTCGTATGATAAATTTAGAATCTCTGAAGCGTTAATGAGTACGTATAAATTAGTCTGGGATGATTTCTGTTCTTGGTACCTGGAAATTGTTAAACCTCCTTACCAACAGCCTATTGATGCGATTACTTATAACGAAACACTTTCAATATTTGAGTCATTACTTAAAGTTATGCATCCGTTTACTCCATTTATTTCTGAAGAAATTTGGCATTTAATTGGAGATAAAAAAGACAAAGACTGTATTATGGTAGCTCCTTGGCCAACAGTAGGGATTGTTGACAAAGAATTATTGTCCAACTTTGATCTTGCAGAAGAGGTTATTACAAACATAAGAAACATTCGAAAAGAAAAGAACATTGCAAATAAAGTTACTTTAGATTTACTCGTAATTGACAATGAAACAACGGATCGCTCATTTGATCCAATAATAGCTAAAATAAGTAATCTTTCTACTTTCGAATATATCGAAAGTAAGGTTGATAATGCCTTTTCTTTTGTATTGAAATCAAACGATTATTTTGTTCCGTTTAGTGAAGATATTGATGTGAAAGCAGAGATTAAAAAAATCGAAGAGGAATTGAAATATACGAAAGGGTTCTTAATCAGTGTTTCGAAAAAACTGAGTAACGAACGTTTCGTTAGTAATGCCCCGGAAAAAGTTGTAGCTGTTGAGAAAAAGAAAATGGCCGATGCAGAAGCAAAGGTTAAAATACTAGAAGAAAAGTTGAATGCTTTTGCTTAACCAACTCGCATTTTTAAAAGATGTAATTTGTTTTGTTCATTTAGCCACAAGGTAGCTTCAATTTCGCTTTTGAAAAATTGAACAGGGTAAGGAACTCTATTTATTTTAAAGTAAAATTTAGATAGTAGCCTTTGTGAAAGTGATTCAATAATTAATCCAATTGCTATTGTGTTGGGATTATCTTCTTGTATGCTAACTTTTCGAGCTTCTGTCGTAATTGATCCATAAAGACCAGGGATTGATAAAATACACCTTTGCTCACCTTTGTATAATGATTTTATGGCATCAATAAACTCTTGCAATACCTCTGCTGTAATTTCATAAGGGTCTTCTCTAGCAAATCGTTGCTCAATAATTCCGTCGCTCCTCAATGAAATTGTACAAAAGTCTAGTTCTATGGATTCTATTATTGTCGCCATTATATTTATCAATACGGTAAAGATATAGTTAAATACGACCAATTGCGCTTTTTATAGGGTTAAAAACATAATATTTTGTATAATTACATGTGATTTTGATAAATCTTTAATAAGTTATTGCGAACTAACTCCTTGGATGAATCTGTGGGTAATGAGCTAGCAATGTGCTCTGGTATAAGATCTTTAGCTTGAATAGAGTTCATCGCATATTCAAGCTGTTCAGAGTTGTTTAGGTCGATTAATAAACCATTATTTTCATTGATAAATTGTTCAGGACCTTTACAACGGCTAGCAATTACAGGGACTCCACTTAAAATAGCCTCAGCCGTTACCATTGAGTAGGTTTCGAAATGACTATTTACAATAACACAATCCACTTGCGAATAGTAGTCCAAAACTTCCTCCTGCGGAAGCCTTCCAATAAAATTGACAGAATCCGTAATGTTAGCTTTTTTTACTAATTCAGAAAGTACATTTTTATCTTTGCCTTCACCAATTATATCTAAAATGCTATTGGGTTTGGTTTTCAACACTTCCGAAAATGCACGGATAACTCCAGAAATATTTTTTGTTTGATCGACTAAATCAGCAACCATTAAAAAAGTGAAATATTCTTTATCTAGTTGTTTTCGAATTCCTTTTGTTTCGATAACATTTTCTACAATGGATATTTTATTTTTAATTCCTTTATTTCTTATTGCTTCAGCTAGATGCTTGCTAACTGCTATTACTTCCTTGCAATTGTTTATCCGTTTAATTCTTTTTTTCTTTTTAAGGTTTGGAATAGCTTCAAATCTTCCATCTAAATATCCAGACCAATGTTCGGAAAGAATTACAGGTGTATTTTTAAAATATTTTTCTGCAATCCATAAATTTTTTCCTGCAATATGACAATGAACCAAATCAGGATAGAATCCATTATCTGCAATAGCGGATAAGCCTTTTTGCAATGCTTTTAGGTAAAATTTTACGCGTTTGTATGCATTTCCTTTTGCACAATATATAACTTGAATCTCTTTGATTTTATTGGAATCATTTATAGAAAGAGAAATGTCAGAAATGTTTTTAGATCCAATTATTGATAAAACTAAATTGTTACAATCTGAAGCGGTGGCAATAATTTGATTCTGAATGAATGTTCCTAACTGTATATCATCTGGATTTGGATACCATTGCGGAATATGCAGTATTTTAGGTTTATTCATTTCTGCTAAGATAATAACTTTTCGTTCACGCTGAGCGTAGTCGGAGTATGCATAGTTTCTTCAATGAGGTTGGAAGGAAAAGAACATAAATTGTTTAAAAGTCAAACAACCGTCTTTTTCCAATTTCCTTTTTTTAAATACCAGAAGGCCATTATTCCCAATACTGAGAAATAAATAAATTCTGAGCACCAAACTAACTCTAACCTTAATTGGAGAATGACTGTCATATAGTATGTCGCTGTTAAGTAGATTAAAATATTAATAAACTCCATAGCCATTGTTACTTTGGTATTTCCCGTTCCAATAACCCCATTAAACAATATTGAAGCCACGCAAAATAAATAGATCGTCATGCTAATAATTTTTAATGTAGAAATTGACAGAGGAACAAGAGATACATCGTTCGTGTACAACAAAATAACTTGTTCGGGATCAATCCAAATTAATCCTAATAAAACGGTAGTAAATGCTAAGCATAAAACAATAATCTTCTTTAATAAATCACCTATGAAGGCACTTTTGCCAGCTCCTATCAAGTTGCTCACCAAAGTGTTTGTAGCTACGTTTAAACCCATTAATGGAATTATTAAAACCATGTAAATACTTCTTATAATATGGGATACCGCTAATTCAGATTCTCCCAATTTTTCCAATATCATAAAGAATATGAACCATGATCCTAAAGCTAAAGTATTTTGCATCATTACGGGTGCACTAATTTTGAGAATACGGCCAAATAATTCTTTATTTAATCTTCCAAATCGGAACATGTTGTACTTTACTTTATTCGAATCCCAACGACTATATATGATGAAAAAAAGTAATGTTGTTATTTCTGCTATTACCGATGCTAAGGCTGCTCCTTTAACTCCCATTTCAGGGAATCCAAGCTCGCCAAATATTAATACATAGTCAAAAAAGACATTTGTAAGGGCCATTAATAGGGTAGAGTACGTTAATATATTTGTACGTGTTGTACCAACAAAATAAGAAATGAAAACAAAATTGAAAAGGGCAAATAGTATACCTGGGGAACGATAGTTCATATAGGAAATAGATGCTTCACTGATTGAAACAGAATTGGTGAATGATTCGAATATTACCGGTGAAATATAATATAGGAGGAGAAACATGATAATTCCAAGTGGAATCATTAAAAACAACGTATGGTTGAATATTGCTCCAACTTGTGCGTAATTTTTCTCACCGTTTCGTCTCCCGATAATAATTTGAGAACCTGTAGACATGCCCATTCCCAACATAACAAAAACGAAGTAAAAAAGCCCAGCGTTACCAGCAGCGCCTAACTCAATTTTCCCCAATCTCCCCAGAAACGCAGTATCTGTAACATTAACAATGTTTTGAGCTACACCGCTTAGGACAATTGGTATTGAAATGTTTAAAATATGTTTGTATGATATAGCGCCAGTTTGCATTCGCGCAAATATACGTTTATGTAATTAGGGTTTTCAAATAGTAGGCGCCGATAATTTAGTATTGACAAACTTTGTTTGTAGAATTTTAACAAACTCAATATCCTTTGCTGGTATGGAGTAAATGTAATGTTCTCTAGGTCCATGGTATTTATTAAAAGGTAAATTAACTTGAATTCTTTGCGGCTTCCCTTTCAATTTTACATCTACTATCATATGAACTTCATAATCATTTGTTTCACTTGCTGAAATACAGGATTTAGGTATTTTAGCCATAATTATTTTCACCTTTTCTTCTTGAACAATTCCAACTTCTTTTATTGTGCAATTATCTATAACAATATCATTTTGAACAAAAAGTACTTTATTGCCTAAAATCATAGGATTGTTGTAAAAATAACTTTCCTCTCCATAAAACATATTGTGCCAAAGCTGATCTCCTTTTCTTTTTGGTAACTCAGCAGAATTAGTGCTGTTTTGTATGCTGTCTGAAAGGTTGTAGGTAACGATTAATGAGCCTAAGTATGTCATATGTTGATTTCCATACGTGTTTTCAAAACAATGAGGAGTTAGCATACCTTCTTGGTAAAATTGTTGAAAATCAAATAGTTCATATCCGTATTTTGTTTCAATTAAGTTTGACAGTAGTTCGTATCGTGTATTGTAATTTTCAATATGATCTTTATAAACAGGAATGGTGAAAAAGACAGGTTGAATATTGGATTCCTTTAGCAAATCAATTAAAAGTTGCAAGCTATTCAGCTGTTCATCACTAATAGTTAAACTATCTCCATTAACTGCTGGTCCATCTGATTTGTATTTGTTTAAAATAGAATCCTTGATTCCAGAAGTGAACCGAACGTACCTTCCTAGGTATAGCTTGTTGTTTACAACTTCTGTTTTTTGTTTGTTTTTTTCTATTTGCTCGGTATTCGTAAATAAGAAGTTATGATTTCTAATACTTGTCGACCATGCAAATGCGTATTCTTCAATATCAAACCATTGAGGTGTTGTAATTACTTTCTCATAAATATTTCTACGCGCATCAAAGTCCTTATATAAAAATGATTTCCCGGAACCTTCTTTATCAGCCATAGTTGAACTATTAAGTGCGGTTACTTCTATAGCTACCATTTTTGGTTTACAAATAGTTAATGCCTCTCTAAGGTTATAATAGCACTGAGTTAAAGAACCATTGGGTGTTGCCAATACAAATGTATTTAACCCAAGTCTCGAACTCATAGTTTTTGGGTTGATGCCACAGTATGTTTTTGAATTACCAAGAATCAATAAATCAATTTCATTTTCACTGGTAAACTTATATATACCATTCCATCTTTTCTCAACGTGATCTTCGTCAAATGAAAAAAGTTTCGATGCATCTAAATAGTAAACGGTGCCAAGAACAACAATCATTATTACTACTATTTTTATACCCATTTTCTTCATTATAAATCAAATTTAAAATTGAAAGTATAAGAACTGATTATCGCTAACGTCTTCACCATAAGCTCCCAAATAAATTATCATGAGTATTGCGGCAATATACAATGCAAAACGGATAACAATATTTCTGCCGGAAAGGAATTTATATAGATCTTTTTTCTCTTGAATATAATCAAGGATATAAATACCAACTAAACAGTAAAATACAAATTTAAACTCTGAAACTGTTAGACCTAGTTCATATAAGTTATCCCAGCCGGTTAAAGATATATTTTGAAATACGTAAATCGCATCATCAAATGTTTGCGCTCTAAAAAAGATTAACGAGCCACCCCAAAGTAACATTACAACAGCACTTTGTAGTAAACGTTTAACGAATGAGGTCTTCGGTTTTTTGGAAGTTTTTCTGCTGTCAATAAACACTTGAGCGATTAAAAAGAGTCCGTTTAATAGCCCCCATAGGGCAAAATTCCAACTGGCACCGTGCCATAAACCACTCAATAAAAAGGTGATTAGTAAGTTGATTAAATGTCTTTTTACCCCTCTTTTATTTCCTCCAAGGGGAATGTAAACATAGTCTCTAAACCATGTCGACAACGAAATGTGCCACCTGTGCCAAAAGTCAGAGATAGAAGTAGCCCAATAAGGTCTTCTGAAGTTACTTTGTAAGTCAAAACCTAATACTCTTGCAGCACCAATTGCAATGTTTGAATATGCAGAGAAATCTAAGTACAATTGAAACATAAAAAAGAATGAGGCGATGAATAAAGAGGCTCCAGTATGATCAAGCAAATAGTTATGTGATTCATCGTGTTTGTAAACGGTATTGACTAAAATAGCAAGCCTATCAGCAATGACTATCTTGACGAAGAACCCCCAAAGCATGAGTAATAATCCATTTTTTACACGTTCGTATTCAAATACGACCTTATTATAAAATTGGGGGATTAGGTGTTTTGCTCTTTCAATTGGCCCGGCTACTAATTGTGGAAAGAATGATACGTATGTTGCAAAAATACCCAGGTGCTTGATGGGTTTAATTTTACCGTAATAGATGTCAATGGTATAACTCAATGTCTGAAACGTATAGAAGGAGATACCAACGGGTAATAGCAACTTAAGAGTGCTTGGGTCAAATTGTATACTAAATAGATTTAAAGTGTCTCGGATAGATTCATTGAAGAAGTCCCAGTATTTAAAAGTGAATAATAGCCCTAGGTTGACAAATAAACTTAAGAATAGCCAAAGTTGTTTTCTCTTTTTGGAATCTGCATTTTCAATTGCTAATCCAGCACCAAAATCAACCAAGGTCGAAGCTACAATTAGAATAATATATTCTGCCTTCCACGACATGTAGAAGTAGTAACTCGCAATTAATAATAGTATCCAACGAAATTTTTGTGGAAGTGCATAATACAGCCCAACAACAATTGGGAAAAACATCAAAAAATGAAATGAATTAAACAACATTTACTCGGGGTTAAGCATTATAATGTTTAACGAAAATAATAAATTTATTAAATAATGGTCCGTTTTTTTAGTTAAAAAAACTAAGAACAAACTTAACAATGAGCAGGTTATAAGATTGTAGGTTTGTTTTTCAGCGCTATTTTAAGCTCACTTAATATAGGTTACTGAGAATCAAAAATTAGTAATCATAACGAATTAAAAATCAACTTTAATGTTGTTAATTCTTGACTTACTAGCCAACCAACAGCTCACGTTGAGAAGCAACCTTATTATCAGCAAGATATTCATCATAAGTGCACACTTTATCGATACATCCATTAGGCGTTAATTCGATAATTCTATTCGCTACAGTTTGCGTAAACTCATGATCATGAGAGGTGAATAGAACAGTTCCTGGAAAATCCTTTAATGAATTGTTAAAAGTTGTAATCGTTTCTAGGTCCAAGTGATTGGTTGGTTCATCTAGAATTAATAGATTACCTTCTTTCAGCATCATTCTAGAAAGCATACATCTTACTTTTTCACCTCCAGAAAGCACATTGCATTTTTTGAATGTTTCTTCTCCAGAAAAAAGCATTTTGCCTAAAAATCCTCTAATGTAAACTTCGTCTTTTTCATCAGAGAACTGGCGTAACCAATCTATTAAGTTATCGTCAGATTCGAAAAATTCATGGTTTTCGTTCGGTAAGTAAGCTGTTGTAATTGTTTGTCCAAAATTAAAATCACCGGTATCTGGTTTTTCTGCGCCGGTTAGGGTTTCAAATAACGATGTAATAGCTAAACCATTGTCAGCAATGAATGCAATTTTATCTCCTTTGGTAACATTGATATCTAGCTTTTGAAATAACTGTTTGCCTTCTAATGATTTACTTAAATTATTAACGTGTAAGATTTGATCACCAGCATCACGAGCTGGTTTAAAAATAATAGCAGGATACCTTCTACTTGACGCTTGAATTTCGTCAATGTTTATTTTCTCTAAAATTTTCTTTCTACTGGTAGCTTGTTTCGATTTTGAAGCATTTGCACTAAACCTAGAAACGAAATCTTGTAATTCCTTTTTTCTGTCTTCTGCTTTTTTGTTAGCTGCAGAACGCTGTCTAAGAGCTAGTTGGCTAGATTCGTACCAAAATGTGTAGTTGCCTGAGAATAGTTTGATTTTTCCAAAATCAATGTCTGCAACATGCGTACAAACTGTATCTAAAAAATGCCTATCGTGAGAAACGACAATTACAGTATTTTTAAAATCTAATAAGAAATCTTCTAACCAAGCGATTGTTTTAATATCTAAATCATTTGTAGGTTCATCTAATATGAGTATGTCTGGATTTCCGAAAAGTGATTGTGCCAATAACACGCGAACTTTTTCAGCACCATTTAAGTCTTTCAATAACTTATCGTGAGATTCTTCAGTTATTCCTAGTCCACTTAACATAGAAGCTGCATCAGATTCTGCATTCCAGCCATCCATTTCGGCAAATTCTCCTTCTAATTCAGATGCTTTAATCCCATCTGCTTCAGAAAAATCAGGCTTCGCATAAATAGCATCTTTCTCCTGCATTAAAGCCCAAAGTTTGTTGTGGCCCATAATCACAGTGTTTAAAACAGTTACCTCATCGTATTCGAAGTGATTTTGACGTAACATAGCGAGCCGCTTACCCGGTTCAATACTTATATTTCCTGACCCAGGATCAATGTCATTAGAAAGGATTTTTAAAAAGGTAGATTTTCCTGCGCCATTTGCTCCTATTACACCATAGCAGTTTCCTTCCGTAAACTTGATGTTTACTTCATCAAATAATACTCTTTTTCCGTATTGTAGTGAAATGTTGTGTGCTGCTATCATTTTTATTGAGTTTTAAGGCCGCAAAGGTAATGGTTTTATTTGAATTGCTTACTCTCATTCCTTTGAAAGAGATAATGTGACCTTTTTTACCTCTAACGTTATTGCGAGGGTTTGTATCATTATCTTGAGGATTTGTAAAATCAGCGACAATCTCCTCGTTGTTATTTCATTCCTGCGAAAGCAGGAATCTTTTTCCGCTTTTCTCTCTATCCTGCCTTTCTCTCTATCCCGTAATTGATACTATCTCTTTATTTCTACCTTGTCCCTGAGCATAGTCGAAGGGGAAGTAGATAAATCTCACTTCTGGTATCTAGAATCCTTTACTGAATTGTTGAATCTAGGATCTTAATTATTTTCCCTCTTTCAAAGCTTCATCAAAATGTACAGACAGATTAATCCAAATTGACCGTCCTAACCTTAAAATAGTTGACCACATAATTAAAAAAATAAATGCCATTAATCCAATTGCGTAAAATGGATTGATATCATATGCTAGGATGGCTGTAAGCAAAAAAGGAAGTTCAATTAAAACCACGAGTGGGTAGCTGGTCCATAACGCGCCCAACCAAAAACCTGGTTCAATTTCGTATTTCTGATTACAGAATGGACAATGTTCTGGCATATCGAGCATTTGTGTTGCTCTAAACCATCCTTTTTTTATAAATAAATCACCTTCGTGACATTTTGGGCATTTTAAATTTAAAATACTATATATTTTCTTCCCCTTTTTCAGCTTCAATAATTAAGTAAATTCCGTCTTCTTTTATGATAATAAGTTTGTGTTTATATAGCCATCCGATAGCTTTTTTGAAGACTTTTTTACTTATTTCTAATTCAGATTTAATTTCTTCCGGAGTACTTTTGTCAGTTAGGTCCAAAAAGCCATTACTTTCTTTTAATGCCTCCAAAATTTTGGCAGAAACAGGTTCAATAATATGATGAAACCCTTCCTGTTCTAAAACAATATCTAGTTTTCCATCGTCTCTTACAGTTTTAACAAAACCCTCCAAGAAATCTCCTTCTTGTAAACGTTTGAATATTTTCTCCTTATATATAAGTCCTTTGTATTTATCTTGAACAATAACGTTTGCCCCTAAGTCAGAGAAGTTGCGGACTACGAGGTTGACTTTATCTCCTTCTTTAACATCGATAGTTTCGGTTTCAAGATACTTATCTAATTTACTGGTACCAACTAGTCTTTCTGTTTTATCATCAACATATAAATAGATGACATACCAGTTTCCAGCCACCATTTTTTGATGTTGCTCATTAAATGGAACCAATAAATCCTTTTCAAGTCCCCAATCTAAAAAAGCGCCAACTTCGTTGGTCTCATTCACTTCTAAATAAGCAAATTCTCCTACTATAAGGTAAGGTTCTAATGTTGTTGCAACAAAACGATCCTCAGAATCTTTATATATAAATACCTTGGCTTCTTTTTTAATCCTGTGGTTATCCGAAATGTATTTATTGGGTAACAATACTTCAGCTCCTTCTTCGTCAGCCAGATAAAAGCCGTTATCTGATCTTCTTGTAATAGTAAGCGTATTAAATTTTCCTAATTCCATCTATGCAAAGTTAAGCTATAAATCGGATTGGAATTATACATTAATCTTTTCTATGATTTCTTTTGCTATAGGATTATAGAATAAATAGGAAACCATTCCGATGAATCGTCACTACAATTAGTAGAATCAAATTACGTAAAAACAAAAAAAAGACCCCAACATAGGTCGAAGTCTCTTCAATAAAATAATTCTGTTTTTAAACTGTAGCTTTCACTTTAGGTGCAGCATCCATAATCTCTTCATTTGCATTACTAACAAATTGTTCGAAATTTTTAACGAATTGCTCAGCAAGGTTATTAGCTTTTTCATCGTATGCAGCTTTATCTTCCCAAGTGTTTTTTGGGCTTAAAATATCAGAAGGAACGTTAGGGCAAGTATTTGGCATTTCTAATCCGAATACCTCGTGTGTTGTGTAGTCAACGTTGTTTAACTCACCCAATAAAGCAGAAGTAATCATTGCTCTGGTGTGTTTTAAACTCATTCTTTCACCTATTCCGTAAGCTCCACCAGTCCAACCGGTGTTAATTAACCAAACATTAACATTGTTTTCCGTCATTTTATTACCTAACATTTCAGCGTACTTTGTAGGATGTAATGGTAAAAAAGGTGCTCCGAAACAAGCAGAAAAAGCTGTTACAGGCTCTGTAATTCCAGCTTCTGTTCCGGCAACCTTAGCGGTATAACCAGAAATAAAGTGGTACATAGCTTGCCCTTTTGTTAATTTAGATATTGGAGGTAATACACCAAAAGCATCTGCAGTTAAGAAGAAAATGTTTTTTGGTGTTGTTCCTTTACTTCCAGGAGCAATATTGTCAATGTGATGAATAGGATAACTTACTCTCGTGTTTTCTGTTTTCGATTTATCTTCAAAATCAACATTAGATGTATCTGCATGAAAATTGATATTTTCTAGGATTGATCCAAATTTAATAGCATCCCAAATTTGCGGTTCTTTTTCTTGGGTTAGGTCTATACATTTAGCATAACAACCACCTTCAAAGTTAAATACTGAACTATCAGCCCAACCGTGTTCATCATCTCCAATTAATTGTCTGTCTGGATCAGCAGATAAAGTAGTTTTACCGGTTCCAGATAAACCAAAGAATACTGCAGTATCGCCGTCTTTGCCTATGTTAGCAGAGCAATGCATTGATAAGGTATCTTTTTCGTGTGGTAAAATAAAGTTCAATACAGAGAATATTCCTTTTTTGATTTCTCCAGTATAACCTGTTCCACCAATTAATATCATTTTTTTGGTAAAGTTGATTGATGCAAAATTGTGCTGACGCGTACCATCAGTTTCAGGATTAGCATACAGTCCAGGAGCACACAGAACCGTCCATTCAGCATCAAAATTCTTCAATTCTTCCGTTTCTGGACGTAAGAACATGTTGTAAGCAAATTGATTCGACCAAGGAAACTCAGTAATAACACGTAAGTTCAATCTGTAATTTTCGTCTGCACAAGCGTAAGCATCCCTTACATAAACATCTCTTTGTTGTAAGTAAGAAGTAACTTTATCATACAATTTATCGAAATGATCTGGAGTCATTTTAATATTGATGTCTCCCCACCAAACAGCTTCTTCTGTTTTCTCATCACAAACGATAAATCTATCTTTCGGTGATCTTCCTGTAAATTCACCTGTGTCAATGGCGAGTGCTCCATTGTCTGCAAGAACTCCCATTCCTTTTAAAATGGTTTCTTCTACCAATTCCGCTGGTGACAAATTCCAAAATGCGTTGGCAACATTCCCCAAGCCTAATTCTTCCAAATTAGCAGTTTCAGGTCTTATTCCAAATTCGTTCATATAAATTTTAGTTTCTGTTTAGGTTAACAAATTTAAGTCATTTAATTCCTCCTACCTTTAGCTTTTTACCTAGAGTTATCCACAGAATTGATGAATTGTTAATAAAGTTAGGTTATGCTATTTATTGTTAGGTTAACTGATACTTATTCATTAATCGAATAATCTGAATTACATTTGTACTATGAATTACCGAACTATTGTAGCACCAAAGGATTACGATTTTGAAATATCTCATCAATCAAATTTGCTGTTGATTGGTTCTTGCTTTAGCGAGAATATAGGAAACAAGCTGATTACAAATAAATTCAATACATTGATTAATCCTTTTGGGATTTTGTTTAATCCTATTTCTATAGTGAATACATTAAACGATATAATAGAAGAAAAAGAATTTGCGGAAAAAGATTTACATTTTGAAAATGGCTTGTATCATAGTTTTGCGCATCATGGTAGTTTTTCAGGTATAAACAGCAAAGAAGTTTTAACCCGTATCAATCAAAGCAGGGAAGAGGCAACACTATTTTTAATGAAAACGGATGTGATAATAATCACCCTAGGTAGTTCTTGGGCTTACAGACATAATGATACAGGTGAATTTGTTGCGAATTGTCATAAAGTTCCGAATAAAAAGTTTACAAAAGAATTATTAGAAGTTGATTTTATTGTTGAAAAATTGCAAGGGGTAATAGATAAATTACAAGCTATTAATTCTACTTTAAAAGTAATTTTTACTGTTAGTCCAGTACGGCATTGGAAAGATGGAGCAGAAGAGAATACTTTGAGTAAATCAATCCTAAACGTTGCTATACATCAGCTAGCGCGCAGTAAATCAATATATTACTTTCCTGCTTATGAGATGGTCATAGATGATTTACGTGATTACCGATTTTACAAGGAGGATATGCTTCACCCCAATAGTGTAGCGGTTGAATACGTCTGGAAAGGATTTGAGAACTCTTTTTTTACTAAAAATACAGTAGAATTAAACAAAGGAATAGCGAAGGTAATTGCAGCAACAAATCATACTCCTTTCCATATTCAATCTATCGAGCATCAAGAATTTTTAAAAAAGCAGTTAAATATCGTTGAGGGTTTAAAATCGCGATATCCAACATTAAATTTTGCCGATGAAATTGGCCAATTTAAGGGGCAGTTGGTTTAATTTTTCACGGTGTTAAATTGTCGATGAATGAAGAAGAATTAAAAGGGTATTCTTACGATTAGAATCAGCCCCAGATAACTCTAAAAGTAATACCATTGTGAATTCCCCAAGGAGCAAAATCCTCTTTCATTTTAGTTTTACTATAGTATAAGCTATATGCCAAATCAAAAGTGAATTGATCATTAAACTTATATTTAGCTCCAAAACCTGTTCCTCCTCCAGAGCCAATTCCCCCCGGCTTAACGTTTGGTTGACCTGGAAAAACATGATTAATGAAGTATTGCCTACCATTTACAACAAAATAATTTTTTTCCAGTCTGGTGCTATTTAAGTTTCCAAACAGCGAAAAGTAAGCGTTGACGCTATTCTCGTTGTAAAGACTCAATTGTAGGCCCCAATTTATATTCATTCTTTTTTCCTCTCCGAAAATAGGAATCTGCTCATAGGTGGGGTCTGGTGATTGGTTGTTGGGATCTTCAATTGCTACAGTAAAGAAGTTTTCAAAATCCAAGGAACTAAAATTTGCGTCAACATAAATTGCATTGCCTTTGCCTAAGTGAATTCCACAATGTCCACCAATATCTAATGCAGGTCTATATCTCCAAGTTTGTGGAAGTTCTACAATAGCGTATGGGTACTGAAAATAATTGTCAAAAATTGGTTTGTTAATTGTATTCGAGAATAAATCTTCAACGCCATAGTTTGAAAATGCATCTGCACCTGTATATAATACTGAAGTGTTTTTATTTGCGAAAAACCCACCCACATTTATGCCAACAAAAGCAGAACCACTTTCTTGTCCCGAAATAGAAGAAAATGTAATAATTGAAACGAATAGGAGTAAGACTATTTTTTTCATAGAATTAATAATTAACCAAACTTACTAATTGGTCTTTAAACCTATCTTTTGGTAAGAAGTCCTTTTCTAAAGCAGCAGCGAAAGGAACAGGAGTGTCCAAACTTGCACTTCTAACAACAGGTGCATCTAGATATTCAAAACATTCTTCATTAATAATAGCGGAAATATCTCCTCCAATTCCACCGGTTAAACAATCTTCATGCAAAACAATTGCTCTACCTGTTTTTTTAACAGAATTTAGAATAGCTTCTTTGTCTAAAGGAGCCAGCGTACGTAAATCAATTAGGTCAGCCTCAATTTCAGGTTTTTCTGTTAAAGCTTCTAATGCCCAGTGAACTCCCATTCCGTAAGTAATGATAGTAACTTGGTTTCCTTCTTTTAGAAGATTAGCTTTACCTATTTCTATTGTATAATAATCGTCATTAACATCTTCTTTAATACTTCTGTAAAGTGCCTTGTGTTCGAAAACCATTACAGGGTTCGGGTCTTCTATCGCAGCAGCTAATAATCCTTTTGCATCTCCTGGAAAGGCTGGATAGACAATTTTTAAACCAGGAGTATGGGTAAACCATGCCTCTGTACTTTGTGAATGAAATGGGCCGGCACCAACGCCAGCTCCAGTTGGCATTCTTATTACTACATCAGCATTTTCTTGCCATCTATAATGAAGCTTCGCTAAGTTATTTACTATTTGGTTAAATCCAACCGTTACAAAATCGGAAAACTGCATTTCCATAACTGCTTTGTAGCCTTTTATAGAAAGTCCTAAAGCGGCTCCAACAATAGCAGATTCACAAATAGGCGTATTTCTTACTCTCTCTTTTCCAAATTGCTCTAAAAAACCTTCAGTAACCTTAAAAACCCCTCCGTATTCTGCAATATCTTGTCCCATGATAATTAACTTATCATGTTTCTCCATAGATTGCTTTAATCCATCAGAAATTGCATCAATTAATCTTTTTTCAGTTTTTCTTTCTGACGAGGGAGCAATTGGTTTATTGTCGAAATCTGCGAACAATAAATCATATTCTCTTTTTGCATCTGCTTCAATTTCTGGAGCAGCATAAGCGACATCCAAGCCATTGTTTATTTGTTTTTTTATAGTAGCTGTTGCTTTTTGTATGAAAGCATCATCAATAACTCCTTCGTTTTTCAAAAACAATTCAAAATTAGCAACAGGATCTTTTAGTGCCCATTTATCTTGTATTCCTTCCGGGTAATATTTAGTTCCAGAAGCCTCTTCATGACCTCTCATTCGATAAGTCATGCATTCTACAATAAAAGGACGCGGTTTTTTTGAAATAGAACTTCTTACTTTACGAATGGTTTCATAAACATCAATAATGTTGTTTCCGTCTACTTGAACGGCTTCCATTCCATATCCAATTCCTTTATCAATAAACTGTTTGCATTTGAATTGCTCATTTGACGGGGTAGATAATCCCCATTGATTGTTTTCTATGACAAAAATTACGGGTAAATCCCATACAGCTGCAACATTTAAAGCCTCATGAAAATCACCTTCACTTGCTCCTCCATCACCAGTAAAAGCAACGGTTATTTTTTTGTTTTCTTCTAGTTTGTTGGCCAGTGCAATTCCATCCGCGATACTTAGCTGTGGACCTAAATGAGAAATCATTCCTACAATATGGTCGTCTTTAGATCCGAAATGAAATGACCGATCATGCCCTTTAGTGTAACCATTCTCTTTTCCTTGAAACTGCATAAACAAACGATCTAATGGAAGGTTTCGACTTGTGAATACGCCCAAATTTCTATGCATTGGAAGCATAAATTCATCTTGGTCCATCGCTAATCCTACACCCACCGATACAGCTTCTTGTCCAATTCCAGAAAACCATTTTGAGATTTTACCTTGTCGTAACAGGATCAACATTTTTTCCTCAATTAGCCTTGGAAGAAGAATTGCTTTATAAAATGCACCTAACTCTTTATCTGATAGAGAGCTGCGATTATATTTTAGGTGTAGTTTTTCTAATGTTTCCATTTATTTCTGTTTGGATGGTCAAATGTATGGATTTACATATTTTACACTACTAAAAATTTGTGTTAATTTATTAACCTTTTTTATAATAAAATTAGATAGCTTTATTTATTGCAACCATTTTGTTTATTTTCGCGTCAATGTAGTCTAAGTTTGAAATTATTATAGAGTTATGAAAAACACATTGTTATCATTTGTTGTTCTTTTTTCCAGCCTACCTGTACTAGCTACTCACATTGTAGGAGGTGATTTTTATGTGTGCCAAACTGGCGCCAATACTTTTGAGGTTTCACTTAGAGTTTATAAAGATTGCATTAATGGTCTGGTTGATCCAGATCCAAGCGATGTTAATGTTTATGTTAATGGATCAAATGTTTTGGAAGATAATTTTTCTATGACAAGTAGTCTTTCTTCTCAAACAATTCTAAATTTAGGTGATTTCTGTTACACACCCACTGGAATTTGTGTAGAGGAATGGTTGTATGTTTATACATTAACATTACCAGATAATCCAAATGGATACTACATTGAATGGAATAGTTGCTGTAGAAATTCATTGATTGATAACTTAACAAGTCCAAATAATGCAGGTATGACATTTTACGCACAAATTCCGGATCCTGCCCTGATTGGAGGAAATTGTACTCCAGATTTTGGTAGTTATCCTTCAGATGGGTATTTATGCATTGGTTTTGATCAAGAGATTGATTGGGGCGTTACAGATGCAGACGGTGATTCATTAGTTTATTCATTGATCACTCCTTTCGACTATGCAATTTCTGGAGCTAATATTGTTCCATTTGACCTGTGCGCATGGAACGGAGGGTATAGTTTAGCAAATATATTAGGGAATGTTACCCAGCCGCCAATGTCAATTGACTCTGAGACGGGTGTAATATCTTGTCATGCTGAATTTTTAGGCGTATTTGTGTTTTCTGTTATGGTTAAAGAATTTAGAGATGGCATTCAAATAGGTGAGGTCGTCAGAGATGTTCAATACAAATCGCTGGCATGTGTTTTAGATACTCCTCCACAAATTGTTTTGGAAGATTCGGTTGAAGTATATGTTTCAGATGAAATTTGCGTAGATATGTATGTTTTTGATGCTGATGGAACTGATACTATATATTTAGGTGTAGAATCTACGGATTTTGATCTGCAGGGTACTTATATAGAACCATCTGATTCATTGGGAGATTTATATTATGCTAATTTCCAAAATACGGGAGATACATTATGGATTGATCATTTGGATTCTGTGAATAATGTATATCAAGGACTTGGGTTTATTCCGACACGTTATTGTTGGTCTCCGGGATGTGAAGATTTGGATTCAAATTATCATGTTAGTCTTTTGGCTTATTCCATAGGTTGTTCTGGTTCAGATACTACCAATAAAGATATTGTTATTCATGTTGTGCATGATGCTGCTCCTGCAATTGAGTTAGGAACATCGGACACGGTAAATGTTACTGTTGCTGATCAGATTTGTTTTGATATATTAATTACCGATACAATTGCAGCGGATACCATTAATGTGGTTCCAACTTCATCTGAATTTGATTTATTAGGAACGTATGTGACTCCAAACAGTCTAGGAGGTGGACAATATTACTACACTAATTTCTTTGGGGTTGATACGGTTATGATGGATTATTATAATTTTAATCCTTTTACCGGTCAAGTTACAAGTATCGACACTATTCCATTGCGGTATTGTTTTACTCCGGGTTGTGAAGCAATAGATGAAGTTTTTGTTGTTAATCTAGCGGCATTTACTGAAGGTTGTGGCGGCTCTGATACTACAGAATCTGCTTTAACTGTTGTTATAGAATTCACACCTCCTGCTTTTACGCTAGATATTCCTACTGAGTTAAATGTGACCTATGGAGAATCCATTTGTTTTGAATTATTGGCCAAAGATGTTACAAATTCAGGTTTAGTTTTAAGTGTTGAACCAATCAATGACGGATTTAACTATTTAGGTTCTTATGTTGTGCCTGAAATTTTGGGTGGAATTGCTTACTATCCAAGCTTCTGGTTCAATGGAGCATCGGATACATTAGAGATTGATAATTATTCTTATGATGAGTCTACAGGTGCAGTTTCTGGAATAGGAGATGTTCCAATTAAGTATTGTTGGTCACCTAATTGTGGAGAGGTATTGTTAAAAGAATATGACTTAACATTTCGTGCTTCAATTTACGATTGTGCATTGCATACTCTGGATAAAGATATTCATGTAGAGATTGATATTCCACCAACAACTGTGGAATTTCCAAACGTATTTTCACCTAATGGAGATGGATTCAATGATACATTTCATCTGATTACAACAAATGATGTTTGTTTTGACAACATTAATGTAACTATCTACAATCGATGGGGTGTGAAAATGTTTGAGTCTACGGACTTAAGTTTTGAGTGGGATGGAACAAATAAAAGTGGAGCGGAATGTAGAGAAGGTGTTTACTTCATCATATTTACAGGTTCTTACAATGGGGATTATTTACCTGATGGATCTCAAGAAAAAATTCAAATCCTTGATGAAAATGATGAACCTTTTGGATATTCCATTCAGTTATTTAGATAACTCAATAGTTTTTGTATAAAGATTTTCGTAAAGCGGAAGAATTTGATTAATATCAAATTCTTCCGCTTTTTTTCTTGCGCCTTCTTTAAAGTTAGCAAGCCTTTCTTTAGACGCTAGCATAAATAAAGAATGTTTAACCATTCCATCAATATCGCCAACATTTGTTAGGTATCCACTTTCTCCATGAGTAACTACTTCGGGTAATCCTCCAGTATTGGATGCAATGACCGGAACTCCAGATGCCATAGCTTCTAATGCGGCTAAACCAAAACTTTCGCTTTCAGAAGGTAAAAGAAATAAATCAGAAATATTTAGAACCTCTTTTGTAGATTCCATTTGCCCTAGAAACAAGGTGTTGTCCATGCAGTATTTATCTCTACATAACCTTTCTAATCTAGGTCTTTCTGGACCATCTCCAACCAATAAAAGTTTACAAGGAATTTTCTCTCTTAACTTATTAAATACTGCTATAACGTCATCAACTCTTTTTACCTTTCTAAAATTAGAAATATGGGTAATAATAAATTCTCCATTTGGAGCATACCTCTTTTTATATTTTTCATTATTGGGTAAATTATATTCTTTAAGGCAGATAAAATTTGGAATAACTTCAATTCCATTATTGATAGTAAAATGCTGGTAAGTGTCATTTTTCAAGCTTTCCGAAACTGCTGTTACAGCATTAGAATTATTAATCGCAAATGTAATTACTGGTTCAAAAGATGGATCTTTACCAACAAGTGTAATATCCGTTCCGTGTAAAGTTGTTATAAAAGGGATATTAATTCCCTGAGATTTCAATATTTGTTGTGCCATATAAGCAGCAGATGCGTGCGGAATAGCATAATGTACATGTAGTAAGTCTAATTCTTCAAATTTTACAACATCAACTAATTTACTTGTAAGTACTTGTTCGTAAGGAGTATGCTCAAACAATGGGTATTCTGAAACAGAAACTTGGTGAAAATAAATATTTCCTCTTAATTCATTTAATCTTACTGGTTTACTATAAGTAATGAAATGTATTTCATGCCCTTTTACTGCTAAAGCTTTTCCTAGCTCCGTTGCTACAACGCCACTTCCTCCAAAAGTTGGATATAAAACTATTCCTATCTTCATCTTTCTACACTTTATATGCGCGAAGGTATGTAATTATATGGAAAGGAATTTGTCATAAATTTCACAATCTATGATTCCTTTCTTATCTTCGTGCCAATAGCTATCAGAACTATTAAATATGTATTATGGCAACAGAGGAGACTAAAATGAAGAAGCAAGATTTAAAATTTAACAAGAATGAAGATGCGATGAAATTAAAACTTTCTGCACTTCAGCGAAAGATTGACAAAATTCATTTAGGTGGAGGAGAGAAAAAGGTTAAAAAACACCATTCAAAAGGAAAGTTAACAGCAAGGGAAAGAATAGCGCTCTTATTGGATAAAGATTCTGACTATGTGGAAATGGGAGAATTTGCAGGATACGGAATGTACGAGCAATATGGTGGTTGCCCAAGTGGAGGGGTAGTTATAGTAATAGGTTATGTAAGTGAAAAACAATGTGTAGTTGTAGCCAATGACGCAACGGTTAAAGCTGGGGCATGGTTTCCTATTACAGGAAAAAAGAACTTAAGAGCGCAAGAAATTTCAATTGAGAATAAATTGCCGATTATATATTTAGTCGATAGTGCAGGGGTTTTCTTACCAATGCAAGACGAAATATTCCCAGACAAAGAGCACTTTGGTAGAATATTTAGAAATAATGCCATTATGAGCTCTATGGGAATTACGCAAATAGCTGCGGTAATGGGAAGTTGTGTTGCTGGTGGTGCTTATTTGCCAATAATGAGTGATGAGTCATTGATAGTTGATAAAACAGGTAGTATTTTCTTGGCCGGATCCTATTTGGTAAAAGCTGCAGTAGGAGAAGTTATTGATAATGAGACTTTGGGAGGTGCTACTACGCATACTGAAATAAGCGGAGTATGTGATTACAACAGTCCAGATGATAAATCATGTTTAACGACAATTCGTGAAATTATTGATAAAATTGGCGCGCATGAATCCGCTGGATTTGATAGAAAGAAAAGTGTTGAACCTAAATTAAATCCGAAAGAGATTTATGGGATTTTTCCTAAGGAAAGAACAACCCCTTACGAGACAAGAGATATTATTAAACGTTTAGTTGATAATTCAGAATTTACGGAGTACAAATCAGGTTATGGAAAAACAATTGTTTGTGGATACGCTAGAATAGATGGTTGGTCTGTTGGAATTGTTGCAAATCAAAGAGAGCTTATAAAAACCAAGAAAGGAGAAATGCAGTTTGGAGGAGTAATTTACAGCGATAGTGCTGATAAAGCTGCTCGTTTTATTATGAATTGTAATCAAAAGAAAGTGCCATTAGTCTTTCTTCAAGATGTGACCGGTTTTATGGTGGGTTCTCGCTCTGAACATGGCGGAATAATCAAGGATGGCGCTAAACTGGTAAGTGCAATGTCTAATTCAGTTGTTCCAAAATTCACCATTGTAATGGGGAATTCTTACGGTGCGGGAAATTATGCAATGTGTGGAAAGGCATATGATCCTAGATTGATTGTTGGGTGGCCTACAGCTCAAATCGCTGTTATGGGTGGAGCTCAAGCTGCAAAAGTATTATTACAGATAGAAGTAGCTAGTTTAAAAGCTAAAGGCGAAGAGATAACCGCCGAAAAAGAGAAAGAGATGTTTGATACCGTAAAAGCTCGTTACGATGAACAGACGGCTCCCGAATATGCAGCTTCACGTTTGTGGATCGATGCTATTATTGATCCATTAGATACGAGGAAATGGATATCTATGGGGATAGAAGCTGCTGATCATGCGCCTATTGAAAAACCATATAATGTTGGTGTGATTCAAACATAATTACAGAAACTATATGGTATAATGATTGTTATATAAACTTCAAAAATCACTCTAATTATAATCTTTGTACATCGTACTTTATACGTAGTACAACAAAATAAATAAAATCTAATTATGAAAAAATTAAGTGGCACAATAGTTTTAATGGGGTTGGTGTTTGTCCAATGTTTTGCACAAGATATTAAGGAGCATGTATCGCATAGCAGCTGGGATGCTTTATTAAGCAAACATGTAACTTCAGAAGGAAAAGTGAATTATGATGGCTTCAAGACGGACATAGCTAAGCTTGATAAGTACCTTAAGTTAATTGGTGATAATGAAGCAAAAACTGGATGGTCGCAAGCAGAAAAGAAAGCTTTTTGGTTGAACGCATATAACGCTTGGACAATTAAACTCGTATTAGAAAGATATCCAGTAAATAGTATAAAAGATGTTTCGGCAAAGCCTTGGGATAAAAGATTTATAAAGGTTGGCGTGAATACGCATACCTTAAATGATATTGAAAATAAAATAATTCGAAGACAATTTAAAGATGCAAGAATTCATTTTGCAGTTAATTGTGCAGCTATTTCTTGTCCGAAATTAAGCAACAAAGCTTTTACAATGCTTAACGTAGAAAAGGAATTAGATAGACTTACTAAAGAATTCTTTAAATCCGATAATGTTAAGCTAGTTGAGAAATCTGCACAATTGTCCAAAATTTTTGAATGGTATGCGGATGACTTTATCGAAGAAAGTGAATCCGTTCTAAAATTTGTAGAACGATATTCAGGAATGACATTTCATCCTAAAGTAAAAGTTAGTTACCTGGATTACAACTGGAAACTGAATAAGCAATAAATGATAGAGACAAAACTCCGTAAAATATCTTTAAAAGGACAAGATAAAGCTATCGTTGAAGCAAAAAAACAACTAGCGATACTAGAGGGGGAGTTGTTTGAGAGTGATTTATATCCTAAGTTTTCAAGTAAGTTAAAGGTTCAGAATAACTTTCCGCTTAAAGTTAAAAAACTTGAAATATTTCAGGTTAATATTGGGTATATGTGCAATCAGGTTTGCGATCATTGCCATGTTGATGCAGGGCCTGACAGAAAAGAAATTATGACTAAAGACACGATGAGACAGTGTTTGGAAGCTATTAAAATATCTGGAGCGCATACAGTTGATATTACAGGTGGAGCACCCGAAATGAATCCTAATTTTAGATGGTTTATTGAAGAGTTAACCAAAATAGGTGTAGATGACATTATTGTCCGTTCTAACTTGACTATTATTGTTGCAAATAAGAAGTACCGAAATTTACCTGGGTTTTTTAAAGCGAATAATATTCACTTAATTTCTTCACTTCCTTGTTATACAGAAGATAATGTAGATAAACAAAGAGGAGATGGTGTTTTTACTGATTCGTTAGAAGCGTTGAAAATGCTTAATGAAGTAGGGTATGGGGTTGAAAATTCAGGTCTGAAATTAGATTTAGTTTTTAACCCAGGAGGCGCATCTTTACCTGGTAATCAACATAGCCTAGAACTTGATTATAAAAGAGAATTACAACAAAATTTCGAAATAACTTTTAATCAACTATTTACGATCACAAACCTACCGATAAGTCGGTTTTTAGATTTTTTAGTTGCGAGTGAACGATTTGAAGAATATATGGAGAAACTAATTACCTCATACAATCCTTATACCGTCGAAAATTTGATGTGCCGTAATACTATTTCAGTAAGTTGGGAAGGTGATCTTTATGATTGCGACTTCAATCAAATGTTGCAGCTGAAAACAGCTTCATCGGTTCAGCACATAGCAGACTTTAATCTTGAGGAGCTGAGGAATAGAGAGGTCGTAATTTCACAGCATTGTTATGGGTGCACCGCTGGTGCAGGTTCTAGTTGCCAAGGAACAGTGGCTTAGTTGTTCTTCATTCTTATTGTTGGATGAATTAATATTAAGATAGATGAGAATTAAACCTTTTAATGAGTAACTAGTCAAAAGTGCATGGGTAAAAATTACTTGAGTATATTTTTTAGTATTTCGGTGTTATTATTTATACACTTACCTCTAAATGCACAAAAGATGGATACTTCTTTTAATTCCGGAACCATCCAATTACAAATTCATCCCATTCTTAATAATCAACAATTGGTTTTAGGGCAAAAGGTTTTTGTTCCCCTGCTAAATGATAGCGTACAAATTAATCGTTTGCGCTTTTATCTTTCGGATATGTCCTTCTCTAATTCATCTAATAACCAAGAAAATATTAAACAAAAATTCTTTTTAATAGATCTAGAAGACTCAACTTCATTAAGACATCAGTTACTTCTAAAAACGGTTAGTCAATGGGAGGGTATTCATTTTAAAATTGGAGTGGATAGCGCTGTACAATTAAAAGGTGTTCAGGGAGGAGATTTAGACCCAATGCATGGTATGTATTGGTCGTGGCGCAGTGGTTATATTAATTTTAAATGCGAAGGTGTTTCATCTATTTGTCCGGGTAGAAACAATGCTTTTATGTTTCACATCGGTGGGTTTCAAGCTCCGTTTAATACTATTCAAAGTGTTTCTTTACCAGTTTATTCAGATACGGTGGTGATTGAAATTGATCTTACACCTTTATTGACTCTTTCTAGTATTACCCAAAACTACGAAGTGATGAGTCCGAACGCTAAAGCTATGACTTTTGCAAATCAATTTCCTTCTTTATTTCGTAGTATACAATGAAAATACTGATAATCATACTCGTTGCATTTATGGGGTTCGCTTTTACTGGCGAAAATCTGATGAAATTGGTTTATCCTAGTTATTTTCCAGAACCTGTATATGCTTTTAAGGCAAATCAGTTAACCCAAGAGAAAATAAATTTGGGTAGGATGTTGTTTTACGATCCTATTTTATCCAAAGATCAAACCATTTCTTGTGCCAATTGCCATTCGCCATACAACGCATTTGCACATACCGATCATGCTTTGAGTCATGGAATTCACGACTCTATAGGTATGCGAAATGCACCTGCTTTGTTTAATTTGGCATGGCAAAACACTTTTATGTGGGATGGCGCTATTCATAACTTAGATATGCAGGCCTTAGCGCCTTTAAATCATCCAGCAGAAATGGAAGAAGACATTGAGAATGTAGTGCGCAAGCTCAATGAATCACATCGTTATAAAAAGGCATTTTATGCCGCATGGGGAGATAGTATGGTTACTGGAGAGCATTTTTTGAAAGCAATTTCCCAGTTTCAGCTTACCTTGGTTTCGGCCACGGCAAAGTATGATGCTGTGAAATCTGGTACAACAAGTTTTACAGAACAAGAAAAAGCAGGTTATTCTATATTTCAAAAAAACTGCAATAGTTGCCATAGGGAACCTTTGTTTTCGAGTTATGGGTATGCCAATAATGGTTTAGCTATGGATACTGCGTTGAATGATTTAGGTAGGTATAGGGTAACAAAAAAGGATGAAGACAAATTGAAGTTTAAGATTCCTTCATTACGGAACTTGAGTTATACGTATCCATACATGCACGATGGTCGCTTTGATAAGCTGCATGAGGTATTGAATTATTACACCAATTTAAAGCCTGGAGATAGTCCGGAAATTGCTTTGCGCAGTGCCCTTAAATTAACCTCAAAAGATAAAACAGATATTATTGCTTTTTTACGCACCTTAGACGACAAGCAATTTGTATTTGATCTTAAAAATAAATATCCAAAAAAATTATTATTACAAATCAAAAATAAATAAATATAAAAATCACCAATTATGTTAAAAGGAAATATTGCACTTCTGGCCATTGGTCTATTCGGGATCTCAGTCCAGTCACAAACGAATCCCGCTATTACGCAGTGGATGCAAAATACCACGCAGATAGGAACGTATTATGTATCGGGTAATTCCACGCCCATTTCGAACAACCTATTGGTTAATTGTCAGCAGGTAGAATATTCAGCTACATCCGTATATGTAACTGCCACTGGAATTCCATCTTACCCAACTGGGCCGTTTCTAGATGGTAATCCGAGTAATGCACAAGACCAATCGGCTATCTTTAAAATCCCTCTAAACCCTATTCAAAATAATGGTACTCTTACCGAAGGTGGTATGGGAAATATAGGGGTGTTTATTAACGGCACAGCACTTTTTAATTATGCTGATGGTGTTTCGTGGAATCCATCAACCGCTGCTCTTTGTGGAGGGCCTGGAAATCCTCCATGCCCTGGAGCTCCGGGTTCTGCAAATTGGAATAGAGATGCAATTCCAGCAGAAATGGAAGGGTTTGATTGTTCTAAAGGACATCCTGCCATGGGGAATTACCATCACCACCAAAATCCTAGTGCTTTTAAATTAGACTTAAATGTAATTTCTACAATTTGTAATTTATACGATGCGGATGGTTTATATGCTATGGATAGCACTCAACATTCTCCATTAATTGGCTTTGCGTATGATGGTTTTCCAATTTATGGTGCCTATGCTTACTCAGATGTTAACGGTACTGGAGGAATTGTAAGAATGAAATCTAGTTATGAATTGAGTAGTTCAACAACAAGAGCTAATGGACCTAATGTTGATGCAACTTATTTTAATGGTTATTTTAAAGAAGATTATACTTTTGTAAGCCATGCTGGGAATGATTATTTAGATCAACATAATGGTCGTTTTTGTATTACGCCAGAATATCCTGCTGGAATTTACTGCTATTTTGCAACAGTAGATGAAAATTGGAATTCGGCTTACCCGTATGCTGTAGGACCTACTTTTTATGGTGTATATAGCAATGCAAGTGTAAATAATATTAGCGAATCAACCACAGCTTATACTGGAACTACAGGTATTTCAGATGCGGATTTTGAAAGCATGAAGATTAACATCTTTCCAAATCCAGCAACTGATTTAATTGCTATTCAAATAGGAGGGTTAGTACAAGATAATTTGCAAGTCAATTTATTTGATTTGTCTGGTAAATTGATTCAAAAAGCTACGATTAATGCCGGAAGTACTATGACCTATTTTGATGTTCAATCAGTGTATGAAGGAACGTATATCATTCAAATTATGAACGGAAGTAACATCACAGCCAAAAAAGTGGTTGTAGTGAGGCCTGAATAATTAAGTTATATACAGACTTTTAATTATTTATTAATCAAATATTTATAGTTTTTTAATATAGCTATAAATAGGTTTTAAGCCTACTTAGTAAAAGACTTTATACTTTAGACAAAAAAAGGCTCTGAGAAATATTTTCCAGAGCCTTTTAGTTTTAGATCGAAAGCAGTTGAGCGAACTATTTTCTAGTAACAATACTCATTTTTCTCAATCAACTTAATAGCAATTCTTTGCCTAGCTTCTTTAGAGTTGTAGGGTCCATGTTTGGTGAATCGTTTTAATCCCATTAACATCATTCTCATTTCATCACCTTCTGCGAAAGCGTTCAATGCATCTTTACCAGCTTTGTTAACGGTATCGCAAGCATCGTATATAAGAACACGCATCATATCTAATTGTTCTTGACATTCTGTTTCACTTTTCATACTTACCATTTTCTCAACTCTTAACAATGTTGATTCAGTGATATAGACCATATTGATCATATCTGCAATATTCATTACAATCTCTTGTTCTTTGGCCATTTTTTCGCCAATTTTTTGAGCAGCAGATCCAGCAATCATTAATACAGATTTTTTTAAGTTAGCAACATATCCTTTTTCAGCAGCAAAAAGTGATTCGTCTGGTGCACCAAAATCAGGAATACCCATCAATTCATTTCCAACAGCCATTGCTGGTCCCATTAAATCTAATTCACCTTTCATCGCTTTTTTAAGAATCATAGAAACCGTCAACATTCTATTGATTTCGTTAGTTCCCTCAAAGATTTTGTTGATACGTGCATCACGATAAGCTCTTTCAATATTCGTTTCTGCACTGTAACCCATTCCACCGTGAACTTGAACTCCTTCATCAACCACATAGTCCAATGTGTCGGAACCATAAACTTTTAAAATAGCGCATTCCGGAGCAAATTGTTCGATTCCTTTCAATGTAGCTTTCTCTTTTGTCATCCCTCCATCAATCAATTCTTGAATTGAATCATCAATATTTTGAGAAGCTCTATATACTGCACTTTCAGTAGCAAATGTTTTTATACATTGTTCTGCTAATTTATGACGAATAGCACCATATTTGGAAATTGATCTTCCAAATTGTTCTCTTTCGTTTGCGTATTTAACGGTTTCAGTAATTGCAGCTTTACAGCCGCCCATTACACCACCGCCTAATTTGGCACGACCAATATTTAATATGTTTACAGCAATTTTAAAACCGTTCCCTCTATCAGAGAGCATGTTTTCAGCTGGTACTTTTACACTGTTGTAAAAGACTTGTCTCGTAGAAGAACCTTTAATTCCCATTTTTTTTTCTTCAGGATTTAAAGTAACCCCTTCCAAATCTGCTTCAACTAAAAATGCGGTTAGGTTTTCATCATCTTCAATTCTCGCAAAAACCGTATGTAATTGAGCAAAACCTGCATTAGTAATCCACATTTTTTGACCCGTTAATTCGTAATATGATCCATCAGCAGATAGAGTAGCGGTAGTTCTTCCTGAGTTTGCATCAGAACCTGCACTTGGTTCTGTCAAACAATAGGAAGCTTTCCATTCTCCTGTAGCTAACTTTGGAATATACTTCGCTTTTTGTTCCTCTGTTCCGTAATATAACAATGGTAAAGTCCCAATTCCTGTGTGAGCACCATAAGCTACAGAAAAAGAATGCCCTGCTCCAAGAGCTTCAGTTGCAAGCATAGATGTTTTAAAATCCATTCCCATTCCTCCTAATTCTTCTGGTACAGACATGCCTAGAAGACCTAACTGTCCCGCTTTGTCCATAATACTTGGCATTAGACTAGCATCTTCAGCTTTGTCAATTGCCTCTAAATGCGGATGTACCTCAGTAGCAAGAAAATCGTTACACATTTGTGCAATCATTTTTTGCTCTTCATTCCATTCTTCTGGAATAAAAATATCGTTAGCAGCTGTTTCGGTAATTAGAAATTCAGCTCCTCTTATAGTTTTCTTTTCTGACATGATTATATATTTTATAGTATGTTAATTATTTCAAAAATTCAAAAATTCCACAGGCACCTTGCCCCGTTCCGACGCACATTGTAACTGCACCGTATTTTTGATCTCTTCTTCTCATTTCATTGAATAATTGAACGGATAGTTTAGCTCCTGTGCACCCGAGTGGATGCCCCATTGCAATTGCTCCTCCATTTACGTTAACAATGTCTGGATTTAATTCTAATTCATTGATTACCGCAATCGATTGTGAAGCGAACGCTTCGTTTAATTCAATTTGTTCTAAGTCTTCTAACTTCAAACCTGCTTGTTTTAAAGCTTTTGGAATAGCATATTTTGGTCCCATCCCCATAATTCTTGGTTCTAAGGCTGCTACACTGAATGAAACTAATCGCGCAATTGGTTCTAGACCTAACTCTTTTACCATATCCTCACTCATTACCATAACAAATGCAGCTCCATCAGAAGTTTGCGATGAGTTGGCTGCAGTAACAGATCCTCCTTGTGCAAATACTGGTCTTAATTTTGCTAATCCTTCTAATGTTGAGCCTGCTCTAGGTCCTTCGTCAGTATCTGCAGTAAAACTTCTTTCTTGCCGCTTCTCATTTTCATCTAGGTAGACTTCTTTTACCGTAATTGGAACGATATCATCCTTAAATCTACCACTTGAAATAGCGTCTAAAGCTTTATCATGCGATTTTAAGGCAAAGGCATCTTGATCTTCTCTGGATACTTTGTACTCCTTTGCAACTGCTTCTGCAGTTAATCCCATTCCCCAGTACCAGTCTGGATTATCCTTTCCAACTTGGGCATTCGGAACCAATCTCCATCCACCAAAAGGAATTGGAGTCATTGTTTCAACACCACCTGCAATAATACAATCTGCTGCTCCTGATTGAATTTGCCAAGAAGCTAATGCGATAGTTTGCAGTCCAGAAGAACAATAACGGTTAACCGTCATTCCAGGCACTTTTTCAGTGTCTAATCCCATTAATGAGACCATTCTACCAATGTTTAAACCTTGTTCTGCCTCTGGTGTTGCATTTCCTACAATCACATCATCGATCCTATTGTGATCTAGTTGTGGGAAATCTTTTAATAAATGTCTGATTACATCTGCGGATAAATCATCGGCTCTCATGGTCTTAAACATTCCACGGGGCGCTTTACCTACTGCTGATCTGTAACCTCCTACTATATATGCTGTTTTCATTTTTTAATGTATTAAGTTAGATGATTTAGTTACGAAGGATTTTCCCAGTTTGCAATAAACTCTGCAATCTTTCTAGCGTTTTCTTTTCAGAACATAGTTCTAAGAAAGCTCTTCTTTCTAAATCGAGTAAATATTGTTCAGAAACGTCAGTAGGTGCACTTAAATCACCACCGCACAGTACGTATCCTAATTTCTCAGAAATTACTTTATCGTGTTCCGACATATAATTTCCACTCCACATAGAGTGTGCACCAACATATACGATTCCCATTCCTTCGTTTCCAACAACTCTAATGTCTTTCACTTTAGCAGGTTGTTGGTATCCTTTATTTGCCATATCTAAACAAACTGCTTTAGCATAAGCTAATTGATGTACTCTAGAAACGACAACTTCATCAGTTCCTTCTCTTAAGTATCCCAATTCAAAAGCTTCGTATGCTGAAGTTGCAACTTTTGCTTGTCCTACAGTTAAGAACTTATTTCGTAAAGCATTTGTTCTAATATCTCCTTCTTTCATTTCTTGAGAGAATCGTTTAGCGAATTCCTTGGTTCCACCACCGCCTGGTATTAAACCTACTCCCATTTCAACTAATCCGATGTAAGATTCAGCATTTGCTATTACTTTATCTGCATGAAGACAAAGTTCACAACCACCTCCTAAAGTTAATCCATGAGGAGCAACTATTACTGGTATAGATGAATGTCGTAATCGCATTGTGGTGTTTTGGAAGGCTCTAATGGCAAAATCTAGTTCATCATATTCTTGTTCAACAGCCATCATAAATATCATAGCGACATTTGCTCCTGCCGAAAAGTTTTCACCTTCATTCGAAAGAATAACACCTTTATAAGGTTCTTCTTGTTCAGCCATATCAATGGCTTTATTAATGGCTTGTAAAGTTCCTCCACCAATGGTATTCATTTTAGAATGGAATTCTACATTTAAGATACCATCTCCTAAGTGAATGATTGAAGCATCAGCATTGTTCCATATCGTGTTTGTTTCTTTTATGTTAGCTAGAGAAACTAAATCCTCCGTTCCTGGAATAACTTTGTATTCTTTAGCAGCTACATCGTAATACTGTCGTACGCCATTTTCAAGTTTGTAGAATAAAGTTACACCATCTGCAACCATATCGTAAACAAATTGAGCAGGTTTTTTACCAAGCTCTTCCATTATTTTTAATACTTTTTCGAATCCGATAGCATCCCATGTTTCGAATGGTCCCATTTCCCAAGCAAAACCAGCTCTTAAAGCATCATCAATTTTGTATAATTCGTCTGATATTTCAGGAATACGGTTCGTAACATATTGAAAAACACCGCAGAAAACACTTCTATAAAAATCTCCTGCTTTGTCTTTTCCAGAAAATAAAATCTTCGTTCTTTTCTTTAAGTCTTCTTCCAGTTTAGCAGCCGCTAATGTTGCAAATTTTACTTTACTTTTTGGACCATATTCTAATGTTTTAAGATCGAGCTCAAGAATTGTTTTCTTTCCGTTTTCATCTTTAGCCTTTTTATAAAACCCTTGTTTAGATTTACTTCCTAACCAACCGTTTTCTACCATTTTAGAAACGAAATCTGGAATTGCGAAAACAGTATTCCGTTCATCATCAGGACAATTATCCTTTACTCCGTTAGCAACGTGCACCAAAGTGTCTAAACCAACAACATCACAAGTTCGGAAAGTTGCTGATTTTGGTCGTCCCATTACTGGTCCAGTTAACTTGTCTATTTCTCCGACTGTTAAATCCATCTCTTTCACAGTGTGAAATAAATCCTGAATTGCGTAAACACCAACGCGGTTTGCAATAAATGCAGGCGTATCTTTACAAAGCACTGTAGTTTTTCCTAAAATTTTTGAACCGTAGTCCATTAAGAAGTCTACAACACTTTGTTTCGTTTCAGGAGTTGGTATTATCTCCAATAACTTTAAATAACGCGGAGGATTAAAAAAGTGAGATCCACAAAAGTGCTGTTTAAAATCATCACTTCTTCCTTCTAACATAGTATGAATTGGAATACCTGAAGTATTTGAAGTTATCAAAGTTCCAGGTTTTCTAAATTTTTCTACGTTTTCAAAAACTATTTTTTTAATGTCTAAGCGCTCAACAACCACCTCAATGATCCAATCACATTCAGTGATTTTATTCATGTCGTCAGTCATGTTACCTGTCTCAATTCTATTAGCAAAACTTTTACTATAAATAGGAGAGGGTTTAGATTTTAGTGAAGCTTTTAAAGCGTCGTTAACTAGTTTATTCCTTGCAGCTTTTTTGTCTGTTTCTTCAGCCTCTTTTGGTACAATGTCTAATAAAAGAACACTGCATCCTACATTGGCAAAATGACAAGCAATAGCTGACCCCATTACTCCGGATCCTAAAACTGCTACTTTTCTGATGTTTGTTTTCATTCTTTATATATTTTAAAATATGTTATTCTTATCTATAATTTGATTTACCTTATTTAAGGTATTAAAGCATTGTTCCAATTCTTTATCTGGAATTTCTTCTCTAATTTTTTTATTGAACTGCATTACAATATTTGTTGCTTGTTTCCGTAGTTTTTTCCCTTCTTTGGTTAAAAACAACCGAACCATTCTTTTATCGTCCTTATCTGCTCTCTTCTCGATTACACCATTATCTTCTAATGTTTTAATCATTCTAGTGAGACTTCTTGGCTCCATACCCATTTTAGGAGCCAATTTTGTTGAAGGAGTTCCGTCTTTTTCAATGTTTAGGATTGTAATAGCAATTGCCATTGATCCTCCAAATTTAGATGCTTGCATATTGTACATTCTAGAAATGTTATACCATGCCCATCTAATATGAAAGTCTATAGTGTCTTCGGGCCTCATTTGCCCGCTATTCAATTCCTTTTTCTCACTCACGAGTACGAATGTAATTAAAATTTGTTATGCAAGCATACTAAAATTAAAAAAAGTTATGCAAGCATACTATGTATAGTCAGTTTGTTCCAGATAATAAGTATTACTTCACGAATAATAAAGAAAAAAAGAGATGTGTGCTTGTTCAATATATATTTGAGATGCTAATATATTTCGAAGATTACATTGCAAGTACATTAGTAGTATGGAGCCAGAAACCATTGAAAACGGGGCGTATCTGAAAAGCCTTATGAGTAAGAAGAATTAAATATATGATGTTATGGGAAAGTCAACAATGAGACCTCCAAATGGTCCAAGTACAACAGGTAATCCTTCAGGTGGAGGCAGAGGGAACAATACTCCGGGAACTAAGGGGAAGTAGAACTTATTAAGGGGGGCAGTAAATCTGTCCTCTTTAAGTTTGTACAAGTTAACTATTCTTTATTCTCTATAATTCCTCCAGTCAACCTAGTAAGATTCGTCTTCGATTCTTGAATGTTATAGATGGCTTCAAATAAAGCGGTCCCTGTTTGCAGGTAAACCATTTCTATATTACGTAAATCGAACGAATTAATTATCCCAGAATTTTTTCGTAGTTGAGCTATTTCGAAGCTTCTTTTTGCAACATCAAATGACTTTAGGTTTACTTTAAAAATTGCTATACGTGTATTGTAAATTTCATAATGATTTGCTAATTCCTGTGTTAACTGCTGCTTCAATTTACTCATATTTAAATTCGTAATATCTTCTTGGATTTGAACAGCTTGTATGGCACGTTTAACTTTCCCCCCATCAAAAATTTTAAAACCTACAGTGAAATTCGCAAAGTAATTAATATTTGCACTATTAGCTGTATTTGCACCTGGCATTGGAAAGTCATTAATTTGAAGCCTACTGGTGTTGTAGCTTGCTCCAGAGTTAAAAGATACGACTGGAAACATGGATGCTTTGGCTAAAGAAACATCTTGTTTCAGTATTTCAATATTTACTACCTGGTTTTTAATATTGGTATTATTTCCAAGCATTTTGGATTCTAATTCCTTGTAATTATAAAGCGTATTTTCAGGAAGCAATTTATCCGTCAAATTCCATTTTAAATTGATTTCAACCCCCATAAACAAGTTGAGGTTTTTGATGGCGTTTTTATAGGCTAATTCTTGCATAATAATGGCTGAAGAATCAGATAAATACGCTGATTCGAATTGCAGCTTATCTACGGTTGTCGCAAAACCCATTTCTCCTTTTTCTTTTTCGTGCAAGTACTTATCTCTTGAGAGTTTTAATACATTTTTAAGAAGGTCTTTCTTTTCTTTTTGAAGATTGGTGCTGTAGTAAGCAAGTATAATACCTTGAATGGTATTCTCAATAATCAATGTTGCATTTCCCTCGCTTTGCGCTTCAAGGTTATTTAGCTTTAATTTATTTGCTTTAATTCTGAATCCGTTAAACAGAACCCAATTTAAATTAGCAGCACCTTGAATGGAGTTTTGATATATTAATTGTTGAACAATAGATAAGGGGTTGTTACTTTGGTCTGAAATACTATTTCCTTGTTGAATATTGATGTCAATTGTAGGATATCTCCCTGCTTGGCCCCATGTGTTTTGTAATTTATTGATTTCAATATTTTTTGCTGATATTTGAATGTCAAAATTTTTCTTTAACCCAATCTGAATTGCATCTGAAAGTGATAAAGAATCCTGTGCTACGCTAATATTGCCGACCCAACAAATAACCAATGTCAGCAAGAAGTATGTTTTTAAAATTCGCATTATAATGATTTAAATATCCTCTTTTTTTAATTGGTCGTTAGAATAATCTAGGTTACCCATTTCAGCAACTCTTTTTAAATGTTTCGTAACAGGTTCCACTTCAATTCTAGAAGGTGCAGATGGACCTCCCCTCCATAACCACCACCTTGCTCTTCTGATATCAGAAAAATACCTAAGAAGAGGAGGGAAGAATAATAATAAAATCAACGTTCCAAATAAAACACCATAAGCAACCGAAATTGCCATTGGGATTAAAAACTGAGCCTGGAAGCTTGTTTCTAAATAGATCAGTGGGAATAAACCAGCCACAGTAGTAAGTGATGTAAGAATAATAGCCCTAAATCTAGACTTTCCGGCTGCAATTCCTGCATCTTTTGGATTCATACCTTTTTTCAAATTCCTGTTGTACTGATCCAACATTACGACCGCATCATTTACTAATATTCCTACCAATGCAATTATACCCCAAAAGCTAAACATTGAAAACGGAATTCCAACAATTCCATGTCCTAATATGGCACTTACAATCCCTACCGGAATAACCATCATTATTAATCTAGCTTGATAGAAAGAGGAAAAATTAAGAGAAAGAATGACTAAGATTAAAAAGACACCTAACGTAAATGCAACCATTAATCTACCAGCAGAATCAGCAGCTTTTTCAGCTTGCCCTTTTATTTTGTAGTTTACTTTAGGGAAATATTCATGAATGTGGTCCAAGTATTCTCTTTTTATATCGGCATTTATAACAGAAGATAATTCTCCATTATAAAGACTTCCGAAAACTCTAACCTCTTGTTTCCCGTTTATATGGCGAATAGATACCTTTCCTCTTTTAATTTCATAATCTGCTAAATCGTTTAGTGCAAACTCTTGCCCATTGGCTATTTTAATTCTTAAGTTTTCTAGGTCACCTATGGAATTTCTATCTTGTAAAGGATACCTAGTCCACAGTTTCACTTCATCCCTTCCAATAATTACCCGCTGAATTTCTTGACCAAAGAATCCTTGTCTAATTTGTGTTAAAATTGCCGCCTCGTTTAACCCGAGCATAAACGCTTTAGGTTTTAACGTTAAATGTATTTCTCTTAATCCAAGACCGGCATTATCGTTAATATCTTTCACATCTGGAAGCGCCTTTATGTTAGCCAACAACCATTTTGTAGCTAAATTTAATTGTACACCATCTTCACTTTGAAGTGATAATGAAATGTCCTTTCCAAAAGGAGTTTCACCACCAATTGAGAATTTTTCCAATTTTGACAATGAGTCTTTATTGATCCTTTCTTTAAGTGTCGCTGAAATTTCGAGTGTTGAGATGAAATCATTTTCTTTTACTGAAACTCTAATGTTTCCACAATGACTTCCGCGTTCACCAATTCTTTCAGTAGAGCCTAGGTTAAGTGAATTATATGTAATGATTGTATCTCCATAGGTTTCTATTAATTCAGTACCATAATTAGAAACAATACTGTCAAGATACCACAGGAAATCTTCGGTTTGGTCTTCTCTGTCACCTGGTTTAAAAGCTATGTCAATTCCAACATTATCAAATGGAATGTTCGGGTAGAATGCTGTTTGAATTATTCCAAAAATGGTAAGTGCAATAATCACAACAATAAAAATCATTGGACCGAAAACAGTTACTCTATACCATTTTGTAAAGTGAGTTACCAATTTTTCATAACCATTTCTCAATTTATCGATACCATTATTAATTTTGGTTCGGATGCTTTTATAGCCTTTGTTTTTACTTAGTTCTAGCGTGTGTTTATGAGAAAGGTGAGCGGGTAATATTAAAAATGCTTCGACCAATGAAAATATTAAACAACCAATAACACTAAACGCCATTTCTTCCATCATAGCCATGTCACCGCCAACAAATAAAAGGAATCCAAAGGCAACAATTGTAGTTAAAACGGACGTAAATACAGAAGATAGTACTTCCATTGTTCCGTCTAATGCTGCTCGCATGGGAGCTTTTCCTCGTTCAAAGTGAGAGTATATATTTTCTGCAATAACAATTCCATCATCAACCAAAATCCCAACAACCAATATCATCCCAAATAATGAAATCATATTTATTGTCATTCCATAAAGAGCCCCTAGTGCAAACATCCCAATCATGGAAAATGGAATGCCAAAAGCAACCCAAAGTGATAGCCTCAGGCTCAAGAAAAACCCCAAGACGATGCAAACTAGAATTAGCCCTAAAAATAGGTTCGAGGTGAGCATATCAATTCTTTGGTCTAGCATATCGCTAAACATAAAGAGTGTCTGCATTTCAAATCCATTTCCTTCATCGTTAAATTCAGACACATATCCTTTTATGTAATCCGATATACTTTTGATGTCCTCGCTTCCTAGTTTTTTAATTACGAATGTAATACTACGTTCACCATTTACGTAAGCTTTAAGAGGGATGTCAGAGAACTCAAAATTAACATCTGCTATATCTTTTAATCGAATTAACTGCCCATCGGGTAGTGCGCGAATAATGTATTCTTTAATTATATCAGGATCCGTAGATTTACTCATTGAACGGATATATAGTTCTTCTTTATTCGATTTTATTGAGCCTCCTGAAACATCCAAGTTACTGGAGCGCACTATACTTGATATCTGTTCGAATGTTATTCCATATCGTAATAAATCGTTTTCTCTTATATCGATTGCGATAATTTGAGGCGGGTATCCAATAACTTCCAGTTGGGAAAGCTTTTTGGAAGAAAGCATATCCTGTTCAATCTTATCTGCAACTACTTTTAGTTGTTCCAAGTCATCCGGACCATGCAGGGAAACAAAACCAACGGTTCCTCCTAAGCTACCCATTCCTCTGGCTTTTTGTCCATAAACAATGGGGCGTTCTGCTCCAGCAGGCATTGAGTTAATTCCATCTACAGCATTTTTCACATCCTGTAAAAGTTCATTTAAGTTAGTACCTTCAAAGGCTTCTATATTGATATTTGATAAATTTTCCGATGATGTGGAAGATGTTTCCTTAATGCCTTCTAATCCAACTAAAGCCTCCTCAATACGTGTTGTTATTCCTTCCTCAATTTCTTCAGCAGATGCACCAGGATAGGCCACATTTACATAAATCCTATTCGGGTCCATTTCAGGAAAGAAGGATCTGTGCATCGTAAATAAACTCAATAGGCCGGCCATGGCAGTAACAATCAAAATAGCATTTGACCAAATGGGGTACTTTATGAAAAAGGCAATAAATTTCCGCATCGTTCTACTTTCTAATTACAACTTTATCACCTTCATTAATATTGACAACCGATTCGATAACGACATTAGAATTATTTGGAATTCCTGAAACTGTAACTGTATTTTCTTTGTAGTCAATTACGTTCACTTTTAATGAAGTTAAAGCACTGTCTTTTTCAATAATGTAAACTTCATTCGCACTGATTAGTGCCTTTCTAGGTATTTCAACAACATTGTCAAAACCATGTCCAACAATATTTGCATCTAAATACATCCCGTTATATAAACCATCTGTTTCACTTGTAATGTTAACAAAAACCGGAACCGTTTGGGTTTGCTGATTTATATAATCTCCAACACGAATAACTTTTCCCTCAAAAGATTTATGATTATTATCTATAAGTGATACGGCAGAGCCTATTGCTAATTGATTAATTTTTTCGGTGGCAATTGGAATTTCAATTTCCAATGTATTATCTCTGATAATACTCAATACCGGTGAACCAGGATTAGCAATGGCGCCAACATCCGTAAAAGCATCAATAATACTACCGTCAAATGGTGCAGAAACAGAATATTTTTTTAATTGTTCTTCATCACTTTTTATTTGGTAATACTCCGTAAGTATTTTTCTTGAGATAATAAAATTCTTTTCCTTTAACGAAGTAAAGTTTGGTAAACGAGAGATAGGTTCATTCACTTTCATTTCTTTGTAAAATTTGTTCCAGGTATTGAATCTTTCTGGGAAATCAATCTTTATGTCGGGCAATATGCTTGTTAACAAGGCTAAAAACCCACTTTTCCTAGCTTTTAGTGCCAATTTTGCGTCGGAACTATTTAGTGCAAACAAAGGTTGGCCTTTCTTAAAATGGATACCTTTTTTCAAACTGATAGCTGCCATTATTTTACCCTGAACTTCTGCCGACACATTTATTGAAGATGTTGATACAACTCTTCCATGCCCTTTTATAGAGGAAGGTATACTGTCGTTTAAAATGAGTGATGCTGCGACACTTTTAAATTGCACAGAGTCATGGATATTATCATCTGACTTTTTTCTGTTAGCTCTGATTTCTTCAGCATTGGCTTCTCCGTAGCTAATTCCATTACTTTCTCCTATCTTATATAGCATAAACATGAAGATGAGTAAAATGATTGAAGAGACGATTATTAAAACTTGTCTTACTTTCATGTTAAAATTTTAAGTGTTTTGTTTTTAGTCGTTTCCATTTGTATATAGTTTAACGTAATTAATTTATACAAAAATCGGTAGGCAGAATATTCTATGCATTCAGATAGATGAAGAAATGAAATTATTTGTAGGACAAATTTAATCTTCAGAGAGATAGGTAAAAAGGAAATACGGATAAAAGGTTAAAACAAAGTTTTTAAGGAATTTTAATTAATTAAAAGAGAAGTATGTATAACTTTTAAAACCTCAGGTGATTGTCCCTCGCTTCCTATTTATATTCGTTTGATGCGTTATCTGAGTTTACTTTTATCATTATTGATTTCAACAATCTTTTTTGGACAGGTCGTTGAAGTATCACATAGTTCAGGTAAATACGATGAATCAATTTTAGTAGAAATAGAAGGTGATTTTACAAAAGCATATTATTCTATTGATGGAAGTAAGCCATCGAGACGTTTTTCGAAATCAATTGAAATTTCCAAAAGTACATTTTTACAAATAAAACCTGTTTTTGCTGGAGATTCGATTGATACGCTTATTTCAAGGACTTATATTTTAAACTTTGAAACAAAACTCCCTATACTATCAATAGGTGTTGATGAAGACTACTTTTGGGACAAGGGCAAAGGAATATATGTTTTAGGCGCACACGTCTATAAAGACACTTTGGGTCATTGGTCTAACGCAAATTATCAAAAAAAATGGGAGAGACCGATTCATATAATTTATTTGGATACAAATAACCAAGAAGGGTTTAATCAAAAATGTGGAATTAAAATATTTGGTGAATCTACGCGAAGGCTGCCCGACAAGTCGATGAAAATTATAGCCCGTAGTGATTACGGAACCAGCCGGTTCCAGCACCGTATATTTCCGCAAAAAGATATCTCAGCGTTTAAACAATTAGTTATACGGACTTCTGGGAATGACTACAAGGGTTCTCGTTTTAAAGATGTTTTAAATGCATATTTAGTAAGAAATATAGGGCTAGACTATATGGCATATCAACCTATCCAATTGTTTATAAATGGCCAATATTGGGGGTTGTATAACCTTCGTGAAAAAGTTAACGAACATTACTTATTCGAAAATCATGGAGCCAATAGGGATAGCTCAAGTATTATTATGGGTAGATGGGTTAGACAGCATGGAAGTAGCTCTGATTATATGAAAATGTATAATTGGTTTATGCGTTTAGATACAATGGACAACGAGGCTTATGAAAAAGCTAAAACCTTTTTAGATATTCGAAACTACATTAACTATCGTGTTTTTCAAATTTACTTAAACAATACAGACTCTAGAGGCAATATACGGTATTGGAACGCTAAAGATTTAGACGGAAAATTTCGAATGATTTTATACGATACTGATTTGAGTTTCGGAACAGCTTCTCGAAAATATTTAGAGAAGTGTTTAAGTTCTAAACGAACGGATTGGTTCAATCCCGAATGGAGCACATTATATTTGCGTAAGTTAATGCAGAACGAAGCGTTTAAGAATGATTTCATTAATCAGATGGCGCATTTAATGAATACCGCAATTCATAGAGATACCATAATTGCCGCTGTGGATAAATTAGAGGGGATTTATAAGGATGAATTGCCTAGGGATGGAAAGTTGCTTGCTCGCCATTTGAAAAGAGTTCCTTTATCTGAAGAGGAGTGGTTAAAAAAAGTTGCTCATTTTAGAATGTATGCAAAATTGAGACATCGTCATTTAAGACCTGAAATGGTTAAGCTGTTAGCTCCAAAAGGGATGTACATATTAAAAATAGCAGGAGACACAGGTAGTATAGTTGTTAACGAAAATTACCCGATAAAACTGCCATTTGAAGGAATATATTATAAGGACATACCTTTACCTATTAAAGCTGTAGAAAATGAAGGTTGGCAGTTTATAAAATGGAGTGATGGTGATACTTCTCAAGTAAAGCTAATACACAATTTGGAGGACACGCTTTTGGTTCAGCCTATATATGAAAGAATTGAAAGTGAAGTAGTTATTGAAAGTAGCATTGAAAATGTAGAGAAAGAAGCGACAAATAATACAGACAATGAATTGATGTTATTGATTGGGTATGGCTTGCTAGGCTTAGGATCCTTACTTCTGTTGGTTTACGTTGTATTAAAAATTACAAAGAGATAGTATAAACCTATTGTTTAATAAACTGAAATGTTCTCATAGAAGAAGTGCTGACAATTCTAACAGAATATATCCCGTTTGAAAAACGCCCCAAGTCAATGGTATGGTTTAAATTGTTTTCTATTTCAATTTTTTCTCTATAAATAATTTTCCCTATCCCATCCAATATACTAAGTTCTAAAACCCCATAATAGTTTGGGCTATTTCCTGTTATTTGTACAAAATTAGCAGCGGGATTGGGGTAAAGTGCCAAGCTGGTTAAATCAATTTCAGCGATGTTTAGCAAGTTGTATTCAAATGGATCCGAAGTAAATGTACATCCATATTGATTTGTTGTTGCTACTTCATAAATTCCATTGGAAGTAGGTGTGTAGGTTTGATTTGATGCACCCGAAATTTGTATGCCGTCTAAAAACCACATATAACTGTTTCCACTCGTACTTTCTAAGGTAAAATTATTTAGAGAGATTTCTGGACGAATAGGAGTGAAAGCTTTTATAGTTGTCACTGCGTCGATAACATCATCATTTATGTCTATAGCAACATATGTAGCTGTATCGCCTTCAATGTTGAAACGTACATATTGATTGGCGTATATTTCAGTGTCGATATTTGGAGAATTGCTGTTCGTGTTAAAATCAAGTGTAGATGCACCAGCACCTCCAGAGATTATATATTTAACGCCATTTAATTCGCCTCTTTGGTAGCAATGTGAATGTCCATTTAGGACAAAATCTACATTGTATTGTTCAAAATATGGAACCAAGTCTGTGCGCATATCTTCATTTCCTTGGTATAGATAATAAGTGGTAAATGGAATGTAATAATCAGCGCTCCATGCGTTTGTCCATGGTGGTTGATGAAAAAACATGAAGATCCATTGTCTGTCGTTACATTGCAATTCTTCCAGCATCCAATTATGTTGAATAGAGCCAATTGAATAATCTATGTTGGCATCCAAACATATAAATTTTCCATTTCCCCAAGTGAATGAATAATATCTTTCAGATTGTTGCGGGTTGTTGGATGGAAGATAAAAATCATCTAAGTATGTTGCTGCATTATCAGCATAGGTGTCATGATTCCCAATACAAGTATATTGACAGGCATTTTTTACCAAATCTGCATAGGGTCCAAAGAATACACCATCATAATCATCTCCCACACCTTGGTCAACATCGCCTGCTACAATGCCAAATTCAGTGCTATCTCCGATCATAAGGGCAGCAATATCGTTTTGAACAGTATTGTTATACCCACAATCTCCATAATGTAGAAAAGCAATTTTTGTAGAAGCATCTGTTTTAGCGGTATAAAAGAAATCTAACGCGGAGGTAAATCCTCCGTCTGTAGATGTTTGATAGTAGTATTTTGTATTCGCAGTAAGCCCAGATATGTCAAAATAGTGTTTTTGAGTTGCTCCGGATTCAGTTAACGTATTGTTTAGATTAAATGCATCAGTACCCCATTCTATGGTTCCTGTGCTTAGGGATGAAGTTCGCCAAGCTATGGTTACTCCGGTTTCTGTTGGTCTTTGTACAAAATTGTAACGGTCAACCACCTGAGAATAAGATAGAGTAGAGCTAAGTAATAATAAGAAGAGTATGGAACGCATTCTAAATATTTTTACAAATATATTTAAGTGAGGTGTTAATTGTGTAGATAAAATAAATAATTATTCCTTAACTGCCGTTTAAGGGTTCTTTTTAAAAGTTACTTCTAAAGGTTCAGAATTTAAGGTACAACCCATTTCATTGATAACTTGAACCTCGTAGATGCCTTCCTCAATAATATTATAATTAATATCGTTTCCATTTTCTATAGCAATACCATCTAAAAACCATTGGTGTTTTCCATTTAAATTACATTTTAATTCATCTCCTAAATGCGAAATGTTGGGAGTTTTAGTAGGTGCTATTTTTACGGTTTCCACCACATCAATTATTTTACCTTCAATGTCAATTGCAGTGTAAATTACCGTATCTCCTTTTACATCAAATCGTACGTATTGATTTTTGTATATTTCTGTATCAATATTTGGGGATTTGCTATGTCTTTTCTTGTCTAGGCGTGAAGATCCTGCGCCTCCAGATATGACGTATTTTACTCCGTTTAATTCTCCTCTTTGATAGCAATGTGAATGCCCGTTTAACACAAAGTCGACTTTGTGTTTTTCAAACAATGGCACTAAGGAACTGCGCATATCCACATTTCCTTTGTATCTAAAATACTCCAAAAATGGAATATTATAATCGGGGCTCCATGCATTTGTCCATGGTGGGTGGTGAAAAAAGGTAAATAACCATTGTTTGTCGTTACATTTTAATTCACCAACTAGCCAGTTATATTGATCTGTTCCTTCTGTATATGGAATGTTTGAATCAAGACAAATAAATTTTGCGTTTCCCCAGGTGTATGAATAATACCTTTCAGAGTTTTCCGGATTGTTTGCGGGCAAATAAAATTCATCCAAATAAGTCGCTGCACCATCAGCATAAGTATCATGATTACCGATACATGTAAAATGGCAGCTATTTTTTAATAAGTCTTTATACACACCAAAATATATTGCATCATAATTGTTTCCTTTGTTTTGGTCTACATCTCCCGCTACAATTCCAAAATCTGTTATTTCGGCTTCCATTAGCTTGGCTATATCATTTTGGATAGTATTATTATATCCACAGTCTCCATAGTGTAAAAAAGAAAAGTGGTTTCGACTGTTCTGTTTTGCCGTATAGAAGTATTCAATTTCTGATAAAAACACATTCTCAGTTTTTGTCTGGTAATAATATTTGGAATTAGGTTTTAAACCTTTTATTTCAAAAACATGTTTTCGGATAGAATTTAGCGAAACAATAGAATCTATCAAGTTAAGTGAGTCGGTTCCCCATTTTACAAAAGATATGCCAGGCACTGCCGTTCTCCAAGCTATCGTAACAGAATTTAGATCGGGTTTTTGAATATAGTTATACCTTTCTTTTACTTGTCCTAAAATAAGAAATGGAACAAAAATAAATATGAATAATAATTTTGCCATTAAGCATCAATTACTCCGCTTCCAAGTAGCTCGTTATTATCATACCAAGCTACAAATTGACCAGGTGTAATTCCGCGTTGCATTTCTGTAAAAAGTATAAACAAGCCTTCTTCCTTTTTATAAATAGTTAATTCCTGTAATTCCTGTCGATATCGAATTCGTCCCATATAGGTTTTTGTGTCACCTATTGTCATTGTAAGGTCGGGTCTGACCCAATGAATTTCTTCATTTTTTACAAATAATCCCTTCCGATACAATCCTTTGTGCTCTGTTCCTTGACCGGTATAAACTATGTTTTTACTCGTATCTACACCAATTACAAATAGAGCTTCAGGAGTTCCTCCGACTTGCAGTCCTTTTCGCTGTCCTACGGTAAAATAATGCGCACCTTGATGTGTTCCAACAATTTCACCTATTTGAGGTTCCAAAGAAAAGGGCTTAACGAGTGTTTTTAGTTCATTATCTAGATAGGTAAAACCAGTATATTCATTTTCAACTTCTAAAATGTTTCCTTCTTTTGGTTTTAACTGTTGCTGTAAAAAGACAGGTAGCTTAACTTTTCCAATAAAGCAAAGACCTTGTGAATCTTTTTTATCAGCGGTATTCAAACCTATTTTTTTGGCAATTTCTCTGACCTCCGGTTTTTGAAGGTTACCAATCGGAAAGAGCGCTTTACTGAGTTGTTGCTGGTTTAATTGACAGAGAAAATAACTTTGGTCTTTGTTATTGTCAGCTCCAGCAATCAATTGATAAACGGGTTTGCCGTCAATTTGTATTTCTTCTTTTTGACAATAATGACCGGTTGCTACGAAGTCAGCACCTAATTCTAAGGCTTTGTCTAAAAAGATATCAAATTTTACTTCTCTGTTACAAAGCACATCCGGGTTTGGTGTTCTTCCTTTTTCATATTCCCGAAACATATAATCAACTATACGTTCCTTATATTCTCTACTAAAGTCTATTACCTGAAAAGGAATACCTAGCATTTCAGCAACTTGCAGCGCATCGTTGCTATCGTCAATCCATGGACAATCGTCGCTTATGGTAACGGATTCATCGTGCCAATTTTTCATAAAAAGACCAATCACATCATACCCCTGTTCTTTTAACAAGTATGCTGCAACACTTGAATCAACGCCACCTGACAATCCAACAACGACTCTTTTCATGGTGCAAATTTAATTCTTTATTTCTATGAAATGTATAGAATAATGGCAAACAAATCGAAATACTTAGCTATTGACCAATAACCAATTAAATCTGACCGTTTATGTATTATTGCTGACAAATGTTGGGATTTTGTAAGGCTTTTCTTTATTTTATATCGATATTGTACCCACAACAACTCACAAATTACTTTAATTATGCAGAAAAATTTATTATTGTTATTTGCTGTCTGTATTGGAATTACGGCTGCAGCACAAGATAATTTACATGTAACATCTAAAAAGTTAGATAAAACATATATTACTGACAACAAAAGATTACCTGATCTACAGTACCAGTATAAATTGCGTCAACAAAAGCCTTGGCAAGATTTCTTAGCAGAAAATGGAGTGTGGTATGTAACTTTTAATGAAGAAAATGGCAGACCGCATTCAGCTTATGGTCAACCCATTCATGTGCCTGGTGGAACACCAGAATTGAAAGTAAGAAATTTTATAGATACTAAATTGGCGGGGTTCAATATTCCATCGGAAGACTTGGTTTTGAATAACGTTGGTGAAACATCAAAGCATCTTTTTGTAACATTAAATCAGAGATATGAAGGTTTAGATGTATTATTTGGAAAGTTTACAGCAAAGTTGACGCACGATAGTAAATTAATTTCTTGGGGAGCTGATGTATATACAGATATTACCCTTTCTACAACACCATCTATCGACGAACAAGCGGCGATTAGTTCAGCCAGCATTGATATTACTGATAACATTACGAATATTAGTGTAAACTCATCACTTAAGGTGTTGCCTGTACCATACTTTAAATCAATGAAGTATAAATTGGTTTATGAAGTGAAAGTAGAGGCAATGGGGGCATCTAGAGTACCTTCAAATTGGTTTACATGGGTAGATGCAAATACAGGAGAAGTAGTGTATCGTCAAAACCTCGTATTGCATTGTTCTGATGGAACTTGTAAGCATGAAGATGAAATTCATGGAAAAGCTGATTTTAAAAAGAAAATAGCGGCTTCTAAACTTGTTCTTCCTCCTGGAGATATTGAATTAAATGTAGAAGCTACAATTTACGAGAACAACCCAGATATTACTGCTATTCCTATGAGTATGGCTAATTTAGACTTAACAGTTGGAGGTACAGCGTATCAGACTGATGGTACTGGTTTTATATCTACATCTGAAACAGGAACACAAAATGCCATTTTAAGTTTAGAAGGTCAATGGGGAATAGTTGTAAATAATGGAACAACTCCTAGTTTTACAACTTCAGTTACTGACGGGGCTCCAACCACTGTTTCTTGGGATGGAAATGCTAGTTTAGAAGAGTTATGTAGTTATAACAATGTGAATGCTATTCATGATTATCACAAAACAATTTTACCCACTTTTACCGGGATGGATATTCAATTACCTATCAATGTAGATATAACTCCCACTGAATGTAATGCATTTTACAATGGTTCTTCTATTAATTTTTATACGACCTCCGCTGCGTGTAGATCCTATGCTATGGTTGCAGACGTTGTTTTTCATGAATATGGCCATGGTATTAATGATAAATTTTATCAAAATCAAGGTTCATGGTTTCAGAATGGTGGAATGAACGAAGGATATGCAGATGTATGGGGGTTTGCACAATTAGAAGATCCAATTTTAGGTAATGGCAGTGATCCGCTTGATCCAGCAGCTTCGATAAGAAGATATGATACATTGCCAAAAGTATATCCAATTGATATTATAGGAGAAGTTCATGCAGATGGGGAAATTATAGCGGGTGCATGGTGGGATTTATACCTTTTATTAGGAAACGACATGCCAGCAACCATGAATTTGTTTGCTCTTGCTTATCCGGGACTGCAAGCGGCAACTGCAAATGGAAACGAAGGAACAGCGTTTACAGAAGTATTATTAGCTGTTTTAGAAGCAGATGATGATGATGCAAATATTACGAATGGCACACCAAATGGAATGGCGATTATTACGGCATTCGATATGCACGGAATTACCTTAGTTTCGAACGCGGAGCTTATTCATACAGCAGTAGATGAAACAGCAGCTACAACAGCTATAGATATTAGTGCTGATTTACAATTGGCATTTCCATGGACAAATTACTTAAATAGTGTTAGCTGTTGGTATAGGTTAAACAATGGCGCAACATGGACGCAAACTGGTTTAGCTAACACTTCAGGCACAACTTATGATGGTGTAATTCCAGGTCAACCAGCCGGTACTGTTGTTGCTTATTACATTGGAGCAGAAGATATCAATGGAATGGTTTCAGCTATTAATCCTATTGGAGCAGAAAAAATAGTGTATCCAAATCTTCCTAACTTCATTCTAGTTGATATGGTTGAAATTGAAAAAGAAGATGGAGGAGACAATAACAGCGATTGGGGTAATTGGACTATAGGAACTAGTAGTGATAATAACACAACTGGAAGCTGGGAGTTAACGCTGCCGCTTGGTTCATTTGCTGATTTAAATGGTGATGGAAATCCAGATGTTGGTGTAGCTGCGGCTCAGGTCGCACCGAGCTCTCAGCATACAGCGTTTGGTGATTTATGTTTCTTAACAGAAAGAGCAGGACAACAGAGTGACGGATTAGGATTGGCTGATGTGGATGCAGGGCACACAACTTTGTTGTCTCCAGTAATAGATTTAACGAGCTATACAGCACCTGTAATGTCATTTTATCGTTGGTACACCAATAATCCTCCATCTGGAGCAAATCCAAATGCTGATTGGTGGCAAGTGTCTGTTTCTGATAATTCGGGAGCATCTTGGACAGCTGTTGAAAATACCAAAACAGGCGATCGTGCATGGAGAAAGTTTGCCTATAGAATTGAAGATTACGTAAGTGTTAATAGTACTTTTCAAATTAAATTTGTTGCTTCTGATTCAACGCGACCTGGACAATACTTAGATGGTGGAAGTTTAGTTGAAGCGGCTCTTGATGATATTTCTATTTGGGATGTTAATGATTGGTCTTCTGTAGAAGAAAATGATGTATTCAACGTTAATCTATTTCCAAATCCAGCAGAGAATTCTATACGCTTAAATTTTAGTGGTAAATTAAATACTGAATCTACATTTGAAATAAGAAACCAGTTGGGGCAATTGATTCAATCTGGAAAAGTTAATAATGTTAGCTCTAAAGAGATTGATATTTCAGGCATTAAACAAGGTATTTATTATGTTGTTATTCGTTCTGGAGATGTTAGAATAACAAGACCGTTTACAAAGTTATAGCTTTTGATTGAAGATTAGTTAACTTCTAAAAGGTTCGAATCAATTGATTCGAACCTTTTTCTTTTATAGCTATTGTGAAATAACTCTTATATTTGCAGGAAATCAAATTAGTATGTATGCATAACAAATACCCAAAATTATTTGAACCATTAGACCTTGGATTTACGACAATCAAGAATAGAACCTTGATGGGCTCTATGCATACAGGTTTGGAAGAATTGAAAAATGGTTATGGTAAAATTGCAGCTTACTATGCCGAAAGAGCCAGAGGTGGAGTAGGACTTATTGTTACTGGAGGTATTTCACCAAATACTGCTGGTTGGGTTGCTCCATTTTCAAGTAAAATAACAAACGAAAAAACTGCTGATAAGCATAAAGAAATTACAAAAGCCGTTCATGATAATGGCGGGAAAATTTGTATGCAGATTTTGCATACTGGACGATATGGCTATCACCCTTTTTTGGTTGCTCCAAGTGCAACTAAATCTCCAATTTCTCCATTTAAGCCGTGGGCACTGAGTAAAAGAGGTATTGAAAAGACAATAAAACATTTTGCAAGAGCAGCTAAATTGGCAAAACATGCAAATTATGACGGTGTTGAAGTTATGGGCTCGGAAGGGTATTTGATTAACCAATTTATTGCGCCAAAAACAAACCATAGGACAGATGAATGGGGAGGTTCCTATGAAAATAGAATTAAATTTCCATTAGAAATTGTAAGAAGAATTAGAAAGGAAGTCGGCCCAAATTTCATTATAATTTTCAGGTTATCAATGATTGATTTGGTTGAGAATGGGAGTAATTGGGAGGAAGTTGTCATTTTAGCGAAAGAACTAGAGAAAGCGGGTGTTACAATGTTGAATACAGGAATAGGTTGGCATGAAGCTAGAATTCCTACAATTGGTACAATGGTTCCGCGTGGTGCATTTACTTGGGTAACCAATAAAATGAAGAAAGAAGTAAGTATTCCGCTTATTACAACCAATAGAATAAATATGCCGGATGTTGCTGAAAGTATTTTAGCAAATGGCGATGCGGACATGGTTTCTATGGCTCGTCCATTTTTAGCAGATCCCGAATTGGTAAACAAAGCAGAGCAGGGGAGAGAGGATGAGATTAATACATGTATCGGTTGTAATCAAGCGTGTTTAGATCATGTTTTTAGTCGAAAAGTAGCTTCATGTTTGGTTAATCCAAGAGCTTGTAGCGAAACGGAATTAAATTATTTGCCAACTACGAAAAAGAAAAACATTGCTTTAGTTGGTGCTGGCCCAGCAGGTATGGCAGCATCCACAATTTTAGCTGGTAGAGGTCATAACGTAACTTTATTTGAAGCAGCATCTGAAGTAGGAGGTCAGTTTAATATAGCTAAACAAATTCCTGGTAAAGAAGAGTTTTATGAAACAATTCGGTATTTCTCTCGACAAATTGAATTGACCGGAGTTAATTTGAAATTAAATACAAAAGCAGATGTAGAAATGCTGAAGGAATTTGATGAAGTTATTTTAGCTACTGGAATTAAACCGCGGACTCCAAAAATTGAAGGTATAAACCATCCAAAAGTGTTAAGTTATATAGATGTGTTAAAACATAAAAAAGAAGTTGGGAAGAAAGTTGCCATAATAGGTGCGGGCGGTATTGGTTTTGATGTTGCTGAATATATTACACATGCGGGGGAAGCTACTTCTCAAAATTTAGCAGCCTTTTTAAAAGAATGGGGTATTGATGATACAAATGAAGCAAGAGGAGGAGTAGAAGGCATAACTCCTCAAGTCACTCCTTCGCCTAGAGAAGTTGTCTTAATGCAGCGTAAAGAGTCTAAAATAGGAGCTGGATTGGGCAAAACAACGGGTTGGATTCATCGGATATCCTTAAAGCATAAATCGGTTAAAATGATCAATGGTGTACAATATGATAAAATTGATGATAACGGATTACATATTACCAGAAAAGGAAATTCAGAAGTAATGGATGTGGACACAATTATTCTTTGCGCTGGACAATTGAGTAATACAGATCTGTTATCAGGATTAGAAGATTTAGGTATTAGTACACATATAATTGGAGGTGCAGAAAGAGCCGGTGAGTTGGATGCAAAAAGAGCTATTGAACAAGGGAGTAAATTAGGCGCAATATTATAAAATGGCAGGTGGTTCTTTTTATAAAAATATAAAAATGATTAATTGGTACCCTCCTTATATTGGAGCCGGTATTAAATTAAAGAAAGTAAATCAAGATAAAACGCGAATGGAGGTAGAATTGCGTAAAACGTGGTTCAATAAAAATCTCTTCGGCACGCATTTCGGGGGTTCTTTGTATGCTATGTGTGATCCTTTCTATGTCTTTATTGTGCATAATTACCTGGGCAAAGGGTACATCGTTTGGGATAAATCTGCTGAGATTAAATTTATAAAGCCAGCCACTGGAAAGGTTAGCGCTATTTTTGAAATACCTCAAGAAAAACTTTTACAGCTAAAAGAGGAAGTAGATGATACCGGGAAGCAAGTCAAATTCTTTGAAACAGTAATTACGAATGAGCTTAATGAAGTAGTAGCAAAAGTTCGTAAGGAAATTTATATGCGTAAAAAGGCTTAAGCAAAAGTTTAACTCTTAAAATTTCAAAAACTTGAGCATAAAAAAAGCCTTTCTAGAAAGGCTTTTTTATTAAATAATTAAATCCTAGTGATTCAACATCACAGGCATAACTAGCATCAATATATCTTCCCCGTCATTTTCAGGTTGTTCTGGGACTAGAATACCAGCTCTATTTGGAGCGCTTAATTCAAGAACAACAGATTCTGCTCCCATATTATTTAGCATTTCTAACATAAAACGTGAGTTAAAACCAATTTCCATATCTTCTCCTTCGTAAGCACAGGTTAACCTCTCATTGGCTTCATTGGAAAAGTCTAAATCTTCAGCACTAACAGAAAGCTCACTTCCATTAATTTTTAGCCTAACTTGGTGTGTTGTTTTATTTGCAAAGATTGAAACCCTTTTAATTGAACTTAATAGAGATAATCTATCTATAGTTAATCTATTTGGGTTTTCGTTTGGAATAACCGCTTCATAATTCGGGTAATTACCATCAATTAATCTGCAAATAAGTGTAAATCCACCAAAATCAAATCGGGCATTGGATTCATTGTAGGTTACTGTAACATCTCCATTTTCAGACCCTAAAAGCCCTTTCATTAGGTTCATAGGCTTCTTTGGAATAATAAAAGAAGAAGCGCTATCCGCTTTAATGTCGTTTCTTTTATAGCGAACTAGTTTGTGCGCATCCGTAGCAACAAATATTACATTATCCGTTTCGAATTGACAAAATATACCACTCATTACAGGTCTTAAATCATCGTTTCCTGCAGCAAAGATTGTTTTTTCGATTGCGCGTTGTAAAACCTCCGCAGATATATTAACGGTAGAAGGCGCTTCTAAAGCTGGGGTTTTCGGAAACTCATCACCATTTTGACCACTTAATTTATACTTACCGTAATCAGAAGAAATCTCAATACCGAAAGTCTTTTCGTCTATTTTAAAGGTTAATGGATGATCTGGAAATGTTTTTAGAATATCCAGCAATAATTTTGCAGGTACCGCAACATCGCCATCTTTTTTAGCCTCAACAGCTAACTTTGTAGTCATAGTCGTTTCTAAATCAGAAGCAGAAATTGTAAGTTCTTTTCCTTTAATTTCGAATAAAAAATTATCCAAAATAGGTAAGGTGTTTGAGCTATTTAGCACTCCTCCAACGGCTTGCAATTGCTTAAGTAATGCGGTGCTTGAAACTATAAAATTCATTGTCAATTTATTAAAATAATACGGAACAAATATAACGGAATATACTTATAGGCATCTATATACTTTTCAACAGTTATTAGACGGTTATTAACAACCGATATGTAAGCTTAAATCTTGGTAAATAGAATTCATTTTTCGCGAAATTTTAATAGCAAAACATCCCCTGTTTTCAAGTATATTACAATTATATGCCTATTTTTGTGAAAGTTCTTTTTGGGGCCGACCTTGGATTTGACAGCGAGAGTATCGGTTTTGTAAGCATGTCGAGATGTGTGAGTTGGCTCGTAAAAACTAATTCTCATCCAATTTAATTGGAAATAACAACTACGCACTTGCTGCATAGTCACTTGATGTGACTCTGCTTAATCGCGCTACTAGGTAGTCGACAAGTACCCTGGTTATAACTACCCGTTTATCGGTTATAACTATATGGGTTCGTTGGTATAAACTAGCATTAATAGTGTCTTGATATTAATGCGAAACTAAAAAGACTAAGCTATAAATGGGGTGTTCGCTTCCGGTTTATAGTCGAAAATTAACAGTGAAATAAACATGTAGAAAGCACTACTTGAACCTTGTTTGGACGAGGGTTCGAAACCCTCCGGCTCCACCCAATGGGTTAGGGCCAATTTTGGAAAAAATTGGCCCACTTTCCCTTTTGTTAACTCCTTGCTAGTCATTAAGATAAGTGCTAAAAATTCATTGAGTTTTCCGGTTCGACATTTTTCAGAATCGTATGACATTTTTTCAGGAAAAATCACCTTGAGAAGCCTTTGTTTACTAGAAACGTCCATTTTGGAGTAAATGGTACGGAAGTCGAACATGAAGTTTATTCCTTTCTTAAACCAAGCATGATAATTACTGTTTTCGGATTGTAATGTTTCCAATTGTTCAGTGATCGAACTTTTTTCTTTTTTATATCTTTCAAGTGTTGTTTTGTATTGAGATTTGTCAATATCACCGTAAGAATTGACTTAGAATAAAAGAGATTGAAATTATGGCATGCTAGCAATTTTAGACAATAATATATCAAGTTCTTCTTCCCATTTCATGTTGTAGTCCAAATCATTAAAAAATTCAGCATTATTGGACGCCTTTAAATCAATCAATTTATTTTCAAATTGCTTTACATGCTCAAGAACTTTTATATTTTCCTTCATTTTTTTAGAAAGAAAAAAATACGTTTTATAATTCGTGCTGATAATCGTTTTAACCGAATCAGCATTATTTCGTAATTCTTCATCTGCGAATTGGAAATAATTTAAAATATTTCCTCCGTAAATATCATGGTTAAAATAATATTCATGAATTCTAACAAGGTTATTAAAGAAAGATAAATTCCGTTTCAATTCCGGATGTACTGAACCTAAATAATTAAAATATCTATTTACCCATGGATAAAAATAATTTAACTCATAAAAGAAATGCATGTCACAATTCAAATCGCGATCAAACAATTTTCCTCTATGTGCATAATATAGTAAGTTAATGTCCCTATCTTTTTTTAATTCATTACCTATATAATTTTTCGCATAATCAATTCTATCACAATTTATATCATCTCGTGACATAAATGACATATCATGAGCATGCTTGTAATTATATTGCCTTAATTTCATTTCAGGCAAAATTTTCTTATCATATAGTTTTGTTTTTCTACTGCTAAAGCCAAATTCCTGAATATCAGTTTCTGTATCTATCGGAAAAAAGAATTCTATGAAAAAATCTTTATTATTAAACCATTCATTGGGGAATAATTTTACATAATCTAGAGAAATCCAAGATGCAATTGAAGTAAAACATTCCAAGTTATCTTCTCTTTTTAGTATTTGCTTAATAAAAGATTCTTCCGATTGCTGTAGTATCCATGTATGATTATAATGTAAATCCCTTAATTCTTCAAGTTTATTTGTACTCATAGCTCTTAGTTATTAATTCATCTTTTTTTTACCATTTTATTATATTTGTGCTGGACATGAAATAAACCCTCCGGCTCCACTTGGTAATTTTATTCCGGAAGATAGGTTGAAGTTATTGTAAGTTTCATTCTGCATCTCGCTCGCCATCTTCATTTTTTTTTAGTAAATCAGCAATAATTATCGCAGGTGCTTCTTGTTCATCAACTAATCTTTGAAATGCTGAATAAACATCTTTTGCTGTACTATAATGATTGAATAATTGAATATCAATTTCTCCTTTATATAAAAGTGGAATTAACATATCTCTTTTATGATGATATTCTACATATTGACTATTAACATTTACAATGACAACCCCGTTATTAAGTAAATTATTGAAATGTGCCGCTAGAATAAATAAATCTGTAATTAAGTCCACTGGTAACCCCTCTAGTATTTTCACTCTACAGTGAAAGGTTTTATCATATATCATGTAATAGAATTTTCCTCCAATTCCATCACTGATTTCAAACATGGTCTCGATGTATTTCTCTTTTTCATAAACCCCAGATTGCCAGTCAGAATCAGCATGAATCTTTTTCAAATCAGTCCAAACCAACTCCTCTTGCTTTTGGGAGTTTAATGCTAAACGATAAACTCGTTTGAGGTATAATTTCAGTTTTTGCATAGTATATCTATTTCTCATAACGTTTTACCTAAACTGCGTCTCGATAGCTATCGTGGATGCAGTTTAGTTTTTGTTATGCATTAATATTGAATAATTTTGTAACCAAAGCCTGCGCCGACATGCGATTGGTGTGAAGTTTTTAAATTGACGCTTTTAAAATCAACACTATTAGTTTTATCCGATTTAAATTTTCTAGCCATAGGTGCTGCATCATAAATTCCCAATGTAGGATCTACATCATACTCGTTATGTATATTCATTAGACATTCGATTATATCGTTAATACTACTATGAATATCGATAAAGAATACTTCATTCTCTTTGGTCTCCCAGATAATTACGGCAGTACCTCCATCATTATCTGTTAGAACATTTAGCTTAGAGATATCTATATATCCCTCTTCCTTTGTTTGTTTACTCCATAAAGGAATAAAAGCTTTGAACTGATTTGATGAGTGCTGTTTTACCTGCAAGTTATAAGTACTTCCAAATTTTTTAACATTTACTTTATTATCCTCCATATCTATATCTGATAATTTCCATTGTCTAAAAAAACCAATATTTTGCCCAAGCGAATCGAGAGGACTCAAGTCTTTTACTTTTTTGTAGAAAATTTCTCCTTCATTAATATACGACTCATCTCTTTTTAGAAATAATACAAAGTCATCAGGAGCTAATCTTTTGTAAAAATTTTTAGTAAAATCGTGAACATCACCTGAAGTTAGATCATAGTCCATAAAAAATTGATTTATACCATAGACATCATTTAGTTGAGTGATGCCTAGTTTTTTCCGATTTCCATAATTAGGAAATAGTTTCACTTTTGCCGACGTTAATTTTTTTGTTCGATATGGAATTTGTTGACTATTTGACAAATCCCAATATTCAATGAATGGAGTAGTATCTTTAACCGGAATCGTATCAACATTAATAATTATACCTTCATCTATTACTATATCCTTAAATGAAGTTTTGGAATCATTTTTATCACAACAAGATGATAGAAATAATAGTAGGATCAGTTTAGGCATCAATAAACATTTTCGAGTTATCATAATTATATATAATTAATAGATGCAAGATATACAATTCGCCAATCTTAGGCACGCTTGTATTTTGGTTCATCTAAGACTATCCCAAATATACTAAATATACCCATTATAATGCTATGTCATTGTACTGTGTATTATTGCCAAAGTTTTCCATCTTCTATATGGTGTAGACTTTTACAAGCTTGTAGAAATATGCCTTTTTACTATGTTCTCCGTATCATTATTATATGAATTAATTGTTTAACCATTAAAAACCAAACACCATGTTAAAAAACAAAAAAACTTATTACCAACTCATTCTGGACCGCAGCGGTTCTATGGGCAGCTGTGCTGAAGAGGCAGTTTCCGGCTTCAACGAGCAGGTGCAGCAGATTAAATTATTACAAGAAAAATATCCGGAGCAAGAGTTTCTTGTTTCACTGACCACCTTTAACCATAGAATATCTATGGATATTGATAGGCAGCGTGCGTCAGAGATAAAAGAGCTTTACGTATCCTTTATAGAGTCCCATGTGAGCAACAAAGATGCAATTGCTTATGTACCGGATGGCATGACGGCACTTTACGATGCGATAGGCCTTAGCGTGAGTCATCTTGAGAATGTGATCGGCGAGGAGATAGCTAGGGATGAGGCTACTGCAGTAGTGGTGATCATTACCGACGGCTGGGAGAATTCTTCGCGGGAATACAGCTATGAGGAGGTTCAGCGTCTCATCGGCAGGCTGGAGAAAACAAATGATTGGACCTTCAGTTACCTCGGGGCCACGCCAGATGCGGTAAACATTGCGGTGAACCTGAACATCATGCCCTTTAATGCCATGTGTTTTAACAAGAAGACCTTTAAAAAGACTTATCAGAACCTGAATGCCAACCTAGATGATTATGCCAGAGACAAACAGGCCTATCGTAAGCCAAAGGATTTTTTGAGAAAAAATAAGTCTTAACACCTCAAATAAATGAATAATAACTAACCCTTTAAAACAATATCTATGATAGCAGTAAAAATTTATAATAAGATAAAAGAATATTTCAATAAAGAAGATCAACTAAATGGTGAGAATAATCTACCGGTGAAAGTATCATTGGAAGAAGAGCAAGCAAGTCAAACAAGTAATGTGAAGGATGTGCCGACAGAAAGATCATTTGAGGAAGAGTACGAAGGCAAATCCATGTATGAGATATGGGTAGCAATAAGTGAAAAAGATGAGGATGATCTAACGTATGAAGAATTATCCTTCCTCATGTGTGACGCTTTCCATAGTGATATGGTAAATGGGAAAAGCAGGGCGATTGATGAATTGGTGAAGGGCCAATACATAATAAATGACCATGAAAGTGGAAATCCCATGAAAGGGCCGATCAATGACAGCCTTCTTTTCCTAGCCAGGCCCTTTGATTCCTTAAATGATGCGAATACTGAACTGGGTGATATAAAGGCAATAATGGTGGGTTGTAATGAGGAGAGAAACCAACGTTTGCGCTTGATTGATTACTATTTCCCGAAGATGAAGAATTACTTGCTGCTTAAAATATCCCAGATGAATCCGATTTTCAAATATGAACCCAACCTAAATACAATGCCCAGGGAGCCGTTTGCTTTGGAAGGGTACATGGAATTCATATCGTTTATAGCGGAATTATACAGTAGCGCGTATCAAGATAAATCAGTAAGGGATAAAGCGATATCGGAAAGATATAGTTTGGTTAGCCCGGAACTTATTTCCATAATAGACCTAAATGAAAAACGACAATAAATGAAATGGAGAGTAACTTATTTCATAAAATAATGAACCTAAGATAAATTTAATTTAATTTTAAACCTGTATATATGAAAAATAAAATGGATGCCAATAAAGAAAGAATGTACCAGGATGTGGATTTCCTCACCAGCCTACGTCCCTATAGAAACTACAATAATTTAGATTCCCTAGAGCAAGTATGTGACTATATTAAGAACGAGTACGATAAGCTGGGGTGGAGTAGTCAGGAGCAAACATGGGAGGCAGAAGGAAAAGAGTACAAGAACATCATCACTTCCTATAACAAGCAAAAAAGTAAGCGCTTGATTATTGGAGCTCACTACGACGTATGTGGCGACCAGCCAGGGGCGGACGACAATGCCAGCGCAGTTGCCGGCTTACTGGAGACGGCAAGACTCTTTGCTGCCAGCCAGCCCAAGCTTGATTACCGAGTAGATTTTGTGGCTTACTGCCTAGAGGAACCACCCTTCTTTGGAACAGAATGGATGGGGAGTTATGTGCATGCAAAGTCTTTGCATGAGCAAAATATTGATGTTATTGGTATGATCTGTTATGAGATGATTGGTTATTATTGCAAACGGCAGCCGTACCCTTCACCACTAATGGCTTTAAAATACCCCTGGAAAGGAAACTTCATCATGGTTGTAGGAGTCCAGGAGCATGAGGAGTTTAATAAGAAGGTCTATAAATTGATGTCCAAGGGGTCGAAGATAAAAGTGCAGAAGATTAGTGACCCCAGGGTGAAAGAGCTTGCCGGATTATCCGACCAGAGAAATTACTGGAAGTTTGGTTTTCCTGCATTGATGATAAATGACACCTCTTTTATCCGTAACCCTAACTATCATCTGAAAACAGATACCATAGATACTCTCGACTTTGCTAAGATGAAGGAAGTCGTTAACTCAACTTACAGGGCGGTGACCCATATTATATAATGAAAAATAGGAAATCATGAATATACATTTGATACGCTCGAGTGGTTTTGCTAAGGAAAGCTATAAAGAGGTAGTAGACCTGCTGCAGCAGCTTGAGGGCCCGTTGCAATTTATTGCCAGTGATTACGATCCGGAAATGGATGAGAAAAAAATCTGGCGAAAAGAGCTAGACGAGGAGGCCTATGGCAAGAAGAAGATCTTTGAAATTGAAGGAATAAATAACATATCCCGCTTTATGGCACCTATGGAATTTCCTGTAGACCTGCCAATAGCCTCTGTAAAGGATTTGCTGGGAGAGTGCACTACCTATCGCAGGCTGAAAGATCTAGGAGATGAGGAGTTTGTGATCCTGCTCACTCACCTTGGCAATGAGCTCAACTGGTTCAGCTACGGAGCAGATGATGCCAACGATATCTTTATCCATACCGATGGCTGGCATTACTTTGTGAGTAGCGACCTGCGCTTTCCACTTGTGCATCAGGTGGTAAGCAATATTCTTCAGAAACTGATGTTCGGCCAGATGAGCAAGCTGGATGCTGCGGTGCACCGGCAATCCCGTGGCTGCATCAACGATTTTTGCGAGCACAAAAAGGACATCTCGTTAAAGATGCGTACCGGTGACATCTGCCATGACTGTCAGGGCATTCTGCAGGAAGAAAAGGTGTCGCCTGGTATTATTAACCAGGTACTCAACATCAATGAGAGTATCCGTACGCAGATGCTTTTTAAGGAGCGCTTCAAATACAATTTACAACCCAGCCATATGGAGGTGCGTAGCATAGACAGGCGCATCTACCTTACTGACTTGGAAGACTTTATGGTAAAGCTGACACCGCTGGAGCGTACGGTCTATCTGTTCTTTCTGAATCATCCAGAGGGAATATATCTAAATTCACTCTTCGAGTACAAGAATGAAATTGATGAAATCTATGGCTGGTTATCTACAGCGGCTACGGGAAATACTTTGGCTAAGATGAAAAACAGAATCGAAGACTTGGTTAACACGGGGACAGAAAACTCAGTGCATGAGAAGATCTCCAAAGCGAATAGGAAGTTCGTGAATGCTGTAGGGGAGGACATGGCCCAGCATTACAAGATTTTGAAAGACCCTAAAACCGAGCGGTATAGGATCGCGCTAGACAGGAAGCTGCTTAGCTATGCCAGTAGTGTTAGGTATTCAAGGGGGTAAGAATGAATTGAGTTTTCCGGTTTGACATTTTTCAGAATCGTATGACAATTTTTCAGGAAAATTAACTAATTCTTGTAATAGCAGAATAAACCATGATATCACAATCAGGGCAATTTGCATAATAAGCTTCGCTTCCGTCTAAATTGCTCAATTGTTTAGAGCATTTGTTACAGGTTATTAAAGTCATAACAGGTGTTTAGTGCATTTGGATTAAATATATGAAAGTTATTCAAAGATAAATCATTGAAAGCTGAATAATTATAGAAAACACGCTATCATTCATAGATACCGTAAAACGTTTCCTAAATAATTATGACTCCTACAAAGAATCGCTAAATTTATCGTGTTAATTACAGAAGGTAAATCAAGTCAATATATTGGTTTTGAAGATCCTCTTGATTTCCCATTTTGAAAATTGAAATAAAGTGAAATCACAACATAAATAGATTATGTTGTGACAAGCTAATTTTCACGAAATAATATAAGTAATAGTTATGAATAAGTTAAATATATTTTTCGATCAAATAAAAAGAATTTCTTTTTTGGGTAGAATCTTCAAATGGTCTTCGCTAAGAAATCTTTCTTATGAGGCACTACAAGAGCTAACAAGTTTAAACAATTCACATACTAAAATAAACAACGAATTAAACCAAGTAAAAAGCGAAATGAACCTCCTTAAGCAAAAGGTGGCTACCCTAAAAGAGCAAGAAGCAGATCTTAATATCTCTATGACTCGAATTAACACACAAGTTGAGGCTGAGAAGAATAGGGTTACTGAGATAGCAGAAAGACTAGCAGCGGCGAACAAAGCGCTTACTAAAGCCAATTCAGACCGTGAACGTGAAATGGAGGAATATCAAAAAAGTATTGATAAGCTGAACAATGCGCAAAATTCTTTGGATAAAGAGAAAACAAGAGTAAATGATGCCAGAGTAGAGGAGAAGGAACAAGAATTGGAAGAAATGAAAAGAACTTGGCAAAATCACGAGATAGCAGTAGCGGAAGAAATGAAAAGGTTATGTCTAAAACATACCGTCACCTATTTAGATTCTGTACCATTTAAAGGCACTCCAGACAATCCAATTGAAATTTGCGATGAGATTATCATCTTTGATGCAAAATCGCCTTCAAATGACGATTTAAATAACTTCCCTAAATACATTAAATTACAGGCAGAAAGTGCTAAAAAATACACCAAAAATGCTGGTGTTAAAAAGGAGTTATACCTTGTTATTCCTTCCAATACAGTTAAAGTAATTCAGTCATTTCATTACGACATGGGAGAATACGATGTGTATATTATTACAATGGATGCGCTTGAGCCTGTTTTGCTCTCTTTGAAAAAGATAGAGGAATATGAATTTGCAGATAAGTTAAGTCCAGAAGATAGAAGCTCAATTTGTAGAGTGCTGGGTAAATATGCGCACGCTACAAAAAGAAGGGTGCAAATAGATCAATATTTGGCAAATCATATGTTGGGGTTATTGAAATACTCAGAAAATGTATTGCCTGAAGAATTTCAAGAGTCGGTTACCCAATTTGAAAAAGCCGAAAAATTAAACCCAACCCTAGAAAAAAGAAGTAAAGAAATCAGCACTGCAAAACTCAATGATGAATTTACTAAAATCAATAAAGATGCGGTGATACATGAAGAAGATTTTCCGAAAAAGTTAGGAGAGATGGATATTTAGAAAACTTTTTCTGCTTAATTTAAAACAATAGAATCCGTATATTACCACCTTCAAACAAAATACACACAGCACAAATGCGCCAATTACTGTTAATTTTACCGATAATCTTATTCTCGGAATGTACGAGCTCTCAAATAGATCTAAAAAATGAAAAAACTTTGGCCAAACAGCCTCTGCCCACTGTGGTTAAGGCACAGATTCCATTGAGTAAACCAGTAAAAACAGACACCATCAGTATTTGTTCGTTCAACATTCAATTTTTAGGGCATTTTAAAGCTAGAGATAACAATGTACTTTCCAAAATATTAAAGCCTTACGATATTGTCGTTATTCAGGAAATGGTAGCACCGCCAGTATCAGGAACTTTTCCAAGCAATGGACAAAAATACAAGTCTGATATAGAGAGCAAAGCGTTTGTTGACGCCATGCAAGAGCAAGGGTTCTCTTACTGGCTATCTACAGAAGATACGGGGCCAACTAGGAACCACGTTAATTCTAGTGCTTCAGAATGGTGGATAACCTTTTACAGAGATGCGATTGTTGTTCCGGATAGTTCGCGGTATTTTGGTTTCTTAGATACAGCTTTGGCTGGTAGTTTACTTTTTGAAAGAGTTCCTTTTTGTATGCCGTTCAAATCTACAGATGGGAAAAGTACTTTTTCACTGATATCTCTTCACCTTAAACCTGGTAATGGTTTAGCAGATAGAACGCGTAGGGCAGGGGAGTTGAAAACCTTGTTTGAATGGGGTGGTAAACAGCAGGAAAAAAATAGAGATTATATTTATTTAGGAGATTGTAATATCTACAAAGAAGGAGAATTTATTGAATATGAAAAACAATCTATTTATAGTTTGAATAAGCAATGTTCCAGCACAAACACCAAGTTGTATGAAGATGCTAAAAAAGGAAAACCATATGACCATGTATTTTACACAAATAGTTCAGAAGACGAGATAATCAAGGAGTCCTTTAAAGTGGTTGATTTAATGAAAGAAGTGAGAACACTTTACAAGGGAGAATCTTTTCCTTATGAACCTTATGAACATAACTTGTTTAGAACAAAATTTTCGGACCATGTTCCGATTGCTTTCAAGTATATATTAGGGAAGGATAAGGATTAATAATTTACTTGATAATCCTCGTAAACCAATTGGTGATACCTATATATTTAAATAGTTGAAACATGTGTTGAGTCCATGCAGCATGCGTATTCAGTTACAACACGACTAAAAAGTGCGGCATTAAGCGATCAGTTAAGAGTAAGTTAATGCTTCAGAAGCTTTCTTCTACCAACCAGAACTCCTTTTTTATGAATTGCGCATAAATAAATTCCTGGCGCCATATCTCGAGTATTAATTTGTGTTTTTGTTTGTCCCTCAGTTAAAATGATGGTCTTTATTTTTTCTCCAGTTATTGTGTAAATTGAAATCAACGTAGCATCAGGAGTTTCAATGGTGAGGTTGTTTTCGAAAGGGTTAGGATAAACCAAAGAAGAAAAATTATCACTTTGAGAAGCAATTTCAGTAGGGCAGGTTACTATAATACTTCCTGTCATCATCAAATGAAAGTAGCAGAGATAATTATATGTTCCAGCCTCGTTGACTTGATAACTATAAGTAGTGTCGATAGAATTAATAGATTCGACCCAGGGACTAGCTCCAGTAGGAATGGAATTTGACCATGTGGTGTGGTTTCCACTTTCCCACACCCATTTTACAGTATCTCCACATTCTGCATTAAGAGTAGCTGGTGTGAACTGATTGTCTGATACGGTTATGATGTGCAAAGCAGCATGCGCTTGAGAGAAAGCGACCATTAATACCAAAATAGTGTAAAGTTTTTTCATGTTGTATTTTTTTATTTTCCTTAGTATAATTTTTCGGATACCCATTTTTCAGTGTTCGGTGGACTCCAAATCTAGTAGTGAAAATAGCATTTTTTGTTTAAATACCCGAATTGTCCCAAAGGTTTATGTTTAATAATGTCAAAAAAAATAGGAATAACTTTTAAAAGTTATTCCTATTTTAACTTGCTTATATAAAGCTACTTACTTTTTACTCCACTCATCTATTGAGGCTTGGTTGGATTTTACGTAGCTTTCATAGTTTGCTTTTTTAGCGGCGGTCATCGAAAGTTTCGCTGTTTCTATGGCCCCTTTATAGTCTTTTAGTTCAGCTTGAATAAGTGCTTTTCTTCTCAAATACCAGAAGGGTTTTTCTTTTTTCAAAGCAAGCGCTTTGTTGATGTAATTTAAGGCCGTTTTCATGTTTGATTTTTGAGACAAATAATAATCCGCAGCTTTGTAATAGTCTTCTGCCATTGGACCATTCATAACTTTTTTAATTGATGCCGTAACTCTTTCTTTTGTAGCTGTTTTAAATGGCAACGTAACAATTGTTTTGTCCCACGACATAGAAAGTTTTGCACCATCCATTTGAATGTCATCAAAACTAATTGTAAAAGATTGTTTAGCTTGATTCAAAGATCCAACTTTAGCAGAGGTCTTAATCATAATTTGACTGTCGTCCATTTTTTCTGGTGTTCCCCAGTTTTCCGTATCGCCATAAAAGATAACATCCCAAGCATCTTTTTTGGGAGTAGTGAATATTGAATAGGATCCAGCTTTTAAAGTATCATTTCCAAAAATTAAAATGTCACTAGTTGTAATTATTGTATTTTTATTTGCTCCAGTTCTCCACATTTTATCGAATGGAACCAAGCTTCCAAAAATTTCTCTATCTCTTTTGTGCGGTCTTGAATAGGTAATTGAAACATCTGTTAATCCAATTTTTTGTTCTACAGTAGAACTGGGGCTTGGAGCTGGTGTTTTTATTTGTGCTTGCAATGTTAAGCCTGCAAAAAGTATTGTACCGGTGATTAAATTTTTCATTTTATTACTTTTAAATTAATATTGAGTGCGAAAATAGCACTAAGCGTGTTAAGTAACCTCTTTATTGCGCAAGAATATTTTACTTTTACTGCTATCTCTTTGCTTTTCAGATGTTTATTTTTTTTTAAAATAGGTTGAACAAAATTGATTAATTTCGAGATCTAATAATTAATAAAAAATGAATAAATTTTATCTTTTTTTAATGATTTTATCCATTGGGATAAGCAGTTTTGCTAATAAAAGTAATGGCGAAATATACGTAGATCTGCAGAAACTGTATTCTATGAAACGCGTTTTATACGTGGCTGCTCATCCAGATGATGAAAACACAAGGGCGCTTGCATGGCTTTCTTTAGGTGAGAAAGCTGAGACAGCTTATTTTTCATTGACGCGTGGTGACGGTGGTCAAAATTTAATAGGAAACGAATTAAGCGAAGATTTAGGAGTTTTGAGGACGCAGGAGCTACTTTCTGCTCGATCGCATGATTGTGCAAAACAATATTTTTCAAGGGCTGTTGACTTTGGATACTCAAAATCTGCAAAAGAATCGTTTGAGTTGTGGGGTAAAGAGCAATTACTGGCAGACTTAGTCCTAATGATTCGAAAGTTTCAACCGGATGTAATAATTACGCGTTTTCCTCCAGATAAAAGAGGAGGTCATGGTCACCATACTGCGTCTGCATTATTAGCAATTGAAGCCTTTGATAAAGCAAAAGACCCTAAATATATGCCTAAACAAGTTTCTTTATATGGCATTTGGGAAACTACTTCATTGTATTGGAATACCTCTTATTGGTGGGATGAAAATATAAAGGATATCGCAAAAGAAAATTCTGATTATTTAGTGGCTGATATCGGAGGTTATAATCCTCAGCTTGGAATGTCTTACAATGAAATTGGTACGTTGGCAAGAAGTGAACATAAGTGTCAAGGTTTTGGCGGACTAGTTGAGCTTGGTAGTCGCTTGGAATACTTTAAGCATTTGGCAGGGGAGAAATTACAATCTTCCCTTTTTGAGAAAAGTAAGCGAACCTGGAAGGACTTGAAGGGTGAGGAATTTGAAGCACAATTTAAAGCTATAATTGATAATTTTGATTTTATAAATGTTGAAAATAATGTTTCAGGAATATTAGAGATTCTTAAAGTACTGCAAACACTTCCTAAGAGTTACGTTGTTGCAGAGAAAATCGATCGTTGCAAACAAATACTCATTGATTGTTTGGGGTTAGATTTGGAAATGATTGCAAGTAATTATTCTTTCATTCAGGGTGATTCAGTTGAATTAACTGCTAATATTATAAATAGAACGAGATTAGAATTGTACCTTATTGGAGTTGCTCTTAGTTCGGGTGAGAAAATAAAATTAAATGATACTTTGAAATACAATCAAATGGTTTCTGAGAATATTGTTTCTAGTGGCAATAATAATCTTTCGAATCCTTATTGGCTAAATCAAGATTTTATAAATGTATTTGTTGTAGCTGATACTAAGGATTTGGGAGAACCCGAAAGTTCTCCAAGTATTTCAGCTTCATTTAAATTCTCTATAAACAATTCTGTATTTACTATTAGTTTGCCTGTTACCTATAAGTGGAGGGATCCATCTTTTGGAGAAAGAATAAGACCGTTAATAGCAACTCCAAAATTTACTACTACATTTAATAAGCAGCAGCTTTTAATGTCTCCTGATAAAAAAGAAATAATACAGTTTAAATTAAGAAGTTTTACTGATAGTTTAATCGATGAGATAAGTATAAAGGCTCCAAAAGGGTGGATTGTTAAACCGTCTAAATTAGAGGTATCTGCAAATGGTATTCATTCAGAAGAGTGGTATGAGTTTTCCATAACAGCAACAAAAAATGCGGAACAAGGAAATATAGAGCTATTTAACGCAGCAGGAGAAATATTGCATTCCTATAAAGAAATTGCTTACGATCATATCACAACTCAAGCATTATTTAAAAAGGAAAAATTAAAATGTACGTTGCTTGATGTCAAAATTAATACGGGGAGAATAGCGTATATAAAAGGAGCAGGAGATGTTGTTCCGCAAGCAATAGAGCAATTAGGTTTTAAAGTTGATGTATTTTCAGTTAAGGATATTCCCTTGATTCAATTAGATGTTTATCAAACAATAGTTTTAGGAATAAGAATTTATAATGTAAAACCTGAATTACTAAATTTTGGTGATTTATTGAATCAATATGTTGAAGAGGGAGGAAACCTTATTATGCAATATAACACCGCTTATCGCTCCCTAGAAGGAAAAGATTTAGGTCCTTATCCTTTTGAATTATCAAGAAACAGAGTTACAGAGGAAGATGCGGAAGTAACATTTTTAAACCCAGACCACCCAATATTAAATTCGCCTAACAAAATTTCAAAAAATGATTTTGATAACTGGGTGCAAGAAAGAGGTTTGTATTTTGCTTCAAATTGGGCCAAAGAATATGAACCTCTTTTCTCTTGGGAAGATGAAGGAGAAGATCCTCAGCACGGAGCGTTAATTGTTGCAAAATACGGTAAGGGACAGTTTGTCTACACAGGAATATCATTCTTCCGAGAGTTGCCAAATGGCGTTATTGGTGCCTATCGACTATTTGCAAATCTGTTAAGTTATCAATATGAAAAATAAGGAAGATTCTACAAAATGGAATTATTGGTATTTAGGCTTAATAGCTGCTCTTTTGATTCAGATTGTAATTTACTTAATGATAACTAATTACTATGCAATATGAGCTTAATTGATTGGTTAGTACTCACAAGTACACTTACTCTAATAGTTGTTTATGGAAGTTGGAAAACTAGAAAAAACAACAATCTTCAAAGCTACCTCAAAGGGAATAATTCTGAAAATTGGGCTACTATTGGATTGTCAATTATGGCAACTCAAGCAAGTGCCATAACTTTTCTTTCAACTCCTGGTCAAGCTTATGAAAGTGGAATGGGATTCGTACAGTTTTATTTTGGATTACCAATTGCTATGATTATTGTTTCTGTGTTTTTTCTTCCTGTATATTACAAGCTAAAAGTATACACAGCTTATCAGTATTTGGAGCAACGATTCGATGTGCGTGTTCGCTCTTTTACTGCTTTTTTGTTTCTGGTTTCAAGAGGTCTGGCAGCGGGTATTACCATTTATGCTCCTTCAATTATTCTGTCCACTATCCTAGGATGGAACCTTCAATTAACTTGCCTTATTATAGGCGGTCTGGTAATTGTCTACACAGTTTCCGGTGGCAGTAGGGCAGTTTCTCTCACGCAGAAATGGCAAATGGGGGTGATAATGGGGGGAATGTTTTTAGCATTTTATTATGTGGTAGAAAGTTTTCCTGAAGGAATAGGGTTTTCAGCGGGTATTGATATTGCTGGTAGTTTAGGGAAGATGGAAATCATTGACCTATCTACTGATTTAGGGAACAGATATACTTTATTATCAGGATTAACAGGAGGTCTGTTTCTTTTTGTTTCTTATTTTGGAACAGACCAATCTCAAGTGCAAAGATATTTAGGGGGGAAATCTTTAAAGCAATCTCGCATGGGACTGATGTTTAATGGTTTGTTAAAAATACCAATGCAATTTTTCATATTACTTATCGGGGTTATGGTTTTTGTTTCCTTTCAATTTAATAAACCTCCAATTGTCTTTAATCCTGTTTCTATAGAAATGACGAAAGCTGAGGAAGCTAGTTTATTGCGCATAGAAAAAGAGTACGATGCTGTATTCGAAAAGAAAAAACTGATTCTTGCTGATGTGCAAAGAGAAACGAATCCGGAAGCTAATAAAATGATTTATGAACTTCAAACTACGCAAGACTTCCTTAGAAATAAATATAAAAACTTACTTTTTGAAATTGATCCAGGTTATGAGAAAAAAGATGCTGATTATATCTTTTTAACTTTTATTTTAAATTTCCTTCCACATGGACTTATTGGACTTCTTTTGGCTGTTATTTTTTCTGCAGCTATGTCATCCACTGCCGGTGAGTTGAACGCTCTATCAGCAACAACAACAATTGATTACTATAAAAAGTTTTGGTCAAAGTCAGATGATGAGAAGAAAGATTTGAAGGTTAGCAAATGGCTTACCGTTTCTTGGGGTTTATTAGCTATTTTAATTGCCTTAACCGCTGGAATGTTTGAAAACCTTATTCAATTAGTAAATATTTTAGGCTCTCTGTTTTATGGCACTATATTAGGAGTATTTATATTGGCCCTATTCTTTAAGTCAGTTGGAGGAAGAGCAGCATTAATAGGTGGTATTATTGGGCAGCTTACAGTTTTGACTGTTCATTTATTAAAGACTTATGAAGTCATTGAATTAAGTTATTTAATGTATAATTTTATTGGATGTGCTGCGGTTATTCTTATCGGTGTGATTGTTCAAAAATTAGCAGGACCTGAAAAACGAATAATAGCTAGATAGCTTTTATTGCTGCCTGGTCAGTTTTGTATTAAAAAATATTTACATCTTATATAGTTTATTATTTATGAAATTATTTGATTCTTTTGACTTAGGTGGGTTGGAGTTGAGTTCTAGAGTTGTTATGGCTCCTTTAACAAGAAGAAGAGCAACAAATAATAATGTACCAGTAAATATAATGGCTGAATATTATGGTCAACGAGCTAGTGCGGGTCTTATAATAGCTGAAGGAACATCTCCTTCGCCCAACGGTGTCGGATATTGCAATATGCCCGCATTGTGCAATAAGGAACAAATGAATGCCTGGAGGCCGATTACAAAAACCGTTCACGATAACGGTGGCAAAATATTTTTGCAAGTCATGCATACAGGACGTGTAGGTCATGTGACTAATTTACCTGCTGGCGCTAATTTGTTTGGTCCTTCGGCAATTGCTCAGTTAGGAGAAGTTGCGACCTATCATTATGGTAAACAAAAATATTCCGTTCCAGAATCAATGAGTTTAGAAGATATTGACAGGGCGGTTAAAGAATTCTCTATCTGTGCGCAGCTTGCCATAAAAGCTGGGTTTGATGGTGTTGAGATACATGGTGCACATGGGTATTTGCCGAACCAATTTATGAATGTATCCAGTAATATGAGAGAGGACTTATATGGAGGTAGTCGATCAAACAGGTTACGTTTTCTAAATAGAGTAATTGACGCTTCTATAAATGCAATAGGAGAAAAAAAAGTTGGATTAAGAGTTTCACCCTTTAGTTACGCAGATGTTGCGGAAAAACCAATTGAATTGAGACAGTTGTATTTAGAGTTGGTTTCACATTTAAATTCTAAAAACCTAGCGTACTTGCATTTGAGTCATATGGGAGATCCTTATACTGAAAAATTTACATTATGGAAAGAGATTAGAGAGCTGTATAATGGCGTTTTAATGTTATGTGGAGGTTTTACAATGGAAAAGGCGGAGGAAGCAATTCAAAAAAGAGAAGCAGACCTAATTTCATTTGGACGAGATTTCATCGCAAACCCGGATTTAGTGGATCGATTTAAAAATAATTGGAAGCTAATGGAAAGGGATAAGGAATTTTGGTATACCAATAGTTCGAGAGGATATACGGACTATGATAAATACCAGCAATAAAGAAAAATTAATCTTTTAAATATTTGGCGTGTAATAGGGGAGGAAGTGTCATGGAATATACCTTTGTATTCAATGCCATAAATAGTCCGATAAGTTATTTACGCAAATAGGGTTAGCGCTACAATAAAAGCTCGGAAAGAAAGAAGTCGGCAATTAAATTTAATTCGAAACAGAAAAAGCTTAAGAAGCCCTTTTAAATCAATTACTTCCGTATAAAAATTGATTTATACCAACCGAATCAAATTTTAAAGAGGTGTTATTTTCTGCCTTGTCCAATTTGTTTTTGATGGTCAATGCCCATAATACCAGTTCCATACAAAATGCTTGATCCTCTTTTTTTAATTGAGGAGCATGTTCTTCAATAACCGTCAATAATGGTTTGATGCTATTAAGGTTTTTGTGGAATTCAGTATCTGTAGCGGTATAGTTTAATTCAATATAGTTGCTGTCAAACCATTCGATGATATCTGTATAAGTCGTTTTTACGCCTTCTTTTTCCAATTTAGGAATACTGGGGAATATTTTTTCAAATTGTGTAATCACAGCCTTGTCAATGAGCAGCTGTGCCACTTGATCAGCGCCTTCCTGTTCGCCTTCATACACCAATTCAATTTTTCCGGTAATAGAAGGAATAATAGATGCAAAATCAACTAAGCGCAAAGATGTATTAGTAGATTCCGTTTCAATTAAACGCAATTTAGCTGCTGCTACGAGGTTTTCCATTGCGCTGATAGTCATACGAGCACTAACACCACTTTTGGCATCTACATACTCACTATTTCTTGCTTCAAATGCAATTTCTTCTAATAAGTTTTTTGCTATATCAGATACATGTATTGTTGCTTTGTCTTCATCAGAAATATTTGCTTCTTGCTCTGTTATCTCTTTGGCTAGCTCTATTGATTTTGGGTAGTGCGTAAAAATTTGAGATCCAATCCTGTCTTTTAGTGGTGTCACAATACTTCCTCTATTTGTGTAATCTTCAGGGTTTGCAGTAAAAACAAACTGTATGTCTAAAGGCATTCTGAGTTGAAATCCACGTATTTGAATATCTCCTTCTTGTAAAATATTAAACAAAGAAACTTGAATTCTGGCTTGTAAATCGGGTAGCTCGTTTAATACGAAAATGGAACGATTAGCACGCGGGATCATACCATAATGCAATACACGTTCATCAGAATAAGGAAGTTTTAATGTTGCGGCTTTAATTGGATCAATATCTCCAATCAAATCAGAAACATTAACGTCTGGCGTTGCTAACTTTTCGAAGAAACGATCCGATCGGTGGACCCAGGCAATAGGAGTAGCTTCTCCTAATTCTGCAACTAAATCTCTAGCAAATTTAGAAATAGGTTGAAATGGACTATCATTAATTTCAGAGCCTTTTACAATGGGCATGAATTCATCTAGTAAGTCAACCATGCTTCGTGCTATTTTGGTTTTCGCCTGACCCCTTAATCCTAATAGGTTTATGTGATGACCTGCAAGAATAGCTTTTTTTAATTGCGGTACAACAGTATCTTCATACCCCCATAATCCTTCAAAAACGTTTTGTTTAGCTTTGATTCGAGCAATTAGGTTACCCTGTAATTCTTGATTAACTGTTTTGTCTGTGTATCCAGAATCTTTCAATTCTTTGAATGTGATTTCTTCTTGCATCTTCACTTATATTTTTTTAATTCTATTTTTCTCGTAATCCTCAAAAATCATTTGTCCTAAACCAGAAAGTCCGGTTAAAAATGCCTTCCCTCGATTTTGTGCTGTAAATATTTCTACAAATTTTCTCAAATAGGGGTCTTGGGCAATCATAAAAGTTGTAATCGGAATTTTCAATTTTCTAGCTTGCGCTGCCTTGTTTAGGCATTTTGAAACAATCATTTCATCCAAGCCATTGCTGTTTTTATAAAACTCTCCTGAAGGCAACTGAATACAGCTCGGTTTTCCATCCGTAATCATAAAAATTTGTTTATTTGTATTTCGCTTTCTACGCAGAATATCCATTGCCAATTCCAAACCAGCTACTGTATTAGTATGGTACGGACCCACTTTAAGATAGGGTAGGTCTTTTATTTTTATTGGCCAAGCTTCATTTCCAAAAACAATAATATCGATAGAGTCTTTAGGGTATTTACGTTTTATTAACTCGACTAAAGCCATTGCCACCTTCTTTGCAGGTGTAATACGATCTTCACCATACAATATCATTGAATGGCTAATGTCAATCATTAAAACCGTACTCATTTGGGCCTTGTGCTTCGTTTCCTCAACTACCAAATCATTCTCAGTCAATCTTAAATTAGCTATTCCATTGTTGATTTGGGCATTTTTTAAACTTTGCGTCATATCAACTGTAGCGAGGTCATCTCCAAATTGAAAAGCACGATTTTCTCCATCTCTTTCGTCTCCTACACCTACTTTTGTTGTGGTATGATTACCCAGGCCACTTTTTTTTAACTTTCCAAAAATTTGATCCAATGCATATTCACGAAGGGCTGACTCCAACTTAGCAGTTAATACATTTTTACCTTTTCCTTTACCTTTGTTACCCTCTTCAAAATCAATTTCTTCTTTTATATAACCACGTTTCTTAAGATCTTCTTCGAAATCTTCCAATGTATATGCATCACTAAAGATATTGTATTCATTGTCCAGTGAGTTGAGCCAATCAAAAGCTTCGTCGATGTCTCCAGACGTATGTGTCAATAATTCTTTAAAAATATCGAATACACGATCAAAATGCTCGACTTCCTTAGCAACATGCTTACTGATGACAAAACCTTTTCTAGAATCGAAACTTGTATTCTTCATTTTTATTTCTTATTGCACCAAAGAGATATTAGATTCGTCTTGTTTTGGTTGGAAAGCTCCACAATCTTGACGCTATCTCTTTATTGTTGAAAAAGCGCTTTTGCTTTTCTTTTTATACTTTTCCTTGTATTTATTACTCTTTATTCAATGTTGATTAACCTGAATTTAGATTACATCAAATTTACGTCTTTTTGTGATATAATTATGTCCTAAAATAAGTAAAATTAACCCCTATGTTTTATAATACTTTAGATTATATTTTTTGGAAACGTCTACAGCTATTGTGATTTACTGTTATTGAGTTACTTGCTTGTAAAAAAGTACTTTACTTTTGATATTTTAACAATTTCCACTTTCTGCGGCTCGTAAAAAAAAAGCATATTATTAATTTTCAACGGACATTAGAGAAAGTAGGTGCTTGTAATACCATGTTTATAAGCCATAGAAGTAAATAAAAGTAATCAGTTTAGCTTCAATAATTATTCAATCAAATTCGTTTGTTTTTTTATTGTTTCTAATGCTTGGTGTAGTAAATCAATATCGTTTTGATCAATATAGGCTTGCGTAGAGAACCTGAGATAAACTGAATCGTTAAGCTCCATAATAGGAACTTCAATTTTGAACTCATTGTAAAGAATGGCTTTAAGTCTTTCTGGTGCAACTGTTTTAACAGAGCTACTGCATATTTGTCCTAAATAATCTGCACTTACAGGACATATACGTTTGCCATTAAGTATGGATGCTGTTTTCTCATAATTATTCAGAACCAATTCTTTACAAGTCCTCGAAACGGACTCCCAGTCATTATCTTTTAAAAATTGAAATGCAGTTGGAATAGTTAAAAAAGCTGAATAATCCCTTGTTCCTTGCAGTTCATGATGATCTGAGAAATTCGAGTTTACATTATATCCCCAAGATATGATTAGCGGGTCGAAACGGTTTTTAAATTCTTCATTTATATAAAGAAAGGAGCAGCCTTTTGGTGCCAACATCCATTTGTGGCAAGCTCCTGTATATATGTCTACTTTTAATTTAGATAAATCAAGGTCTATATGCCCAGGCACATGAGCACCATCAACAATGGTAATTAAGTCAAGTTCTTTTGCTCGCTCACAAATCTCTTTTACCGGTAATATCAATGCCGTTGAGCTGGTTATTTGACTGATAAAAATAGCTCTTGTTTTGGAACTAACGTTTTTAAAAAATTCATCAATTATTTGCTCCTTGCTGCTAATAGGCAAAGTGATTTCACTCATAACAAATTTTGCTTTCGCTTTTTTACAATAATAATCCCAGGTTTTTATCAATGCACCATACTCCAAATTAGATGATAGTATTTCGTCACCTTCTTTGAGATCAAAACCTTTTGCTATAATATTGATTGCATAAGAAGGATTTGTAGTAAAAACGATGTTTTGTGCCTCACAATTTATATAGGTAGCAAGTGCTTCTCTCGATTTTTCAAGATGTTGCATTCCTTCATTCACATAGAAGTTAACGGGTTCTTGTTCTAACTTTAATTGCCAGAATTGATAATTATCGAAAATCGGTTTGGGACAAGCACCAAAAGATCCATGATTTAGATGTGTAATATGTTTGGATAGAATAAACTGTTCTTTAAGAGAGTTAATTTGTTGTTTTTTCATTTTCTGTACTTAAGGGATACAATATAAGGTTATTGCAGTAACATTAATTGTATGTAATTACAAATTAGGATGTATATTTTCATTTTTTTTGATAACCGCTCATAACATTTCTATAATGTTAGCTATAGAATCGCAGTCTGTTCTATTACATTTGAAAAAATTTTCCTCATTCTGAATAAAATCCTATATATAATCCTATTTTTTTTCTTGTCGAATTTATCATTTGGTCAAGAGAAAAGTTTAAAGGCTTCAAGGGCAATTGATAAAATTACTATCGATGGTTTTGCGGCAGAAGAACAATGGGAAACTGCGGAAATTGCTTCTGATTTTTTAGAACAAAACCCAACAGAAGGTAATAAGCCCAGGTTTAAAACCGAAGTAAAAGTACTTTATGACAATAGTAATATTTATGTCCTAGGATATTGCCATGATAGCAGCCCTGATAGCATTTTAGCACAACTAGGAGAGCGGGATGATGAGTTAAATTCTGATGGATTTTCATTTTCGATAGATACATACAATAAAATGCTAGATGCTTTTACATTTTCCGTAGCAGCATCTGGAGTTCAATCAGATTCTAGAATTTCAGATCCCTCTTTTAATGCAGTTTGGCAAAGTGCAGTTCAAATTGTTTCAGATGGTTGGATTGTTGAAATGCGAATACCTTATTATGCAATTCGTTTTCCCAATGGAGACAAGCAAGTTTGGAGAGTCCAATTTGAAAGAAATCTCAGAAGAACGAGAACTGGTTTACAGTGGTCTTTAGTACCTAAAGAGGTGGAAACAGAGTTGAATTATTGGGGATTGTTAACAGGTTTAGATAATATCAAAGCTCCACTTCGGCTTTCAATCTCGCCATACACCTCTTCTTTTGTAGATGTTGACAATGGTGAGACAACAGTGGGCTATGGCGCGGGAGCTGATCTTAAACTGGGCTTAAATGAAAGTTTTACGCTTGACATGTCTTTACTGCCTGACTTTTCTCAAGTACGATCGGACAATATCGTTAAAAATTTAGGAGCGTTTGAAGTTGAATTTGAAGAGCAAAGGCCCTTTTTTCAGGAGGGTGTTGATTTGTTTAATCGTGGAGATTTATTTTATTCCAGGCGAATTGGTGGAGCGCCTATTCAAAACAATGAAAACCTATGGAATTTAGACTCCACAGAGAGTGTTATCAATAATCCAACAAATACGCGGCTCATTAATGTCGCAAAAATATCTGGCCGTAACAAAAAAGGGCTTGGAATTGGGGTGATGAATGCAATAACTGCCTCCAGTAATGCGCTTATTTTAGATGATTTAACTGGAAATACACGTGAGATTGAAACCAACCCACTGGTGAACTATAATATTATTTCTTTGGATCAGAATTTAAAAAATAATAGTTCCATTTATTTTATTAATCTAAACACTACAAGGACTGGAGAGTATATTGATGCCAATGTTTCAGCATTAGGAGTAGATCTCGTTTCGAAGAATTCAACATATGCAATAGCTGGAGATTTGAAAATTTCACAACGCGATACAAATATGCTAAATAATTTTTTGGAAGGTGGCGATGATGATGGGCTTAGTTATTTTGTCAATGTGGCGAAAATAAAAGGGAATTTTAAGTATTCTCTCTCAACTGAAAGTAAATCACCAGGGTTTAACCCTAATGATTTGGGCATAAATTTTACTACCAATATTAGAACACATTCCATTGAATTTGAATATAATAAATACAATCCCTTTTGGATATTGAATAGAAGTTTTAATCGGTTTTCTTTTGATTTGGATCAAGATTATTCTACCGGAAAAATTCTCAAGAAACAGTATTCGGCAAGATATATTTTTGATTTAAAAAGTTTTAATACAATTTTTATAAATATGAGCTCGCAAGTAGGAGATGGGATAGATTTGTTTGAGTCTAGAGTTGCTGGTCAGGAATTTATTATGCCCGAATATTATTATAATGGTATAGGTCTATCTTCAGATTATAGAAAAAAGTTGGCTTTAGACGCAAATATTGGATTTGGCAAGGGTTATTTTACAGATTATATCGTTAATCAATATTTTGAATTTAATGTTTCACCAATCATACGCTTTAGTGATAAATTTTCCTTAACACCTTCATCCAATTATTCGGTTTTGTATAATGGTGCTGGTTTTGCGGGGTATTTTGAAGGTTTGCCTAAATATGGAGTAAGAGATGTTCGGACTTTGGTGAACATCATGAAAGGAAAATATGTTTTCAAAAATAACCTATCATTAACATTGAGAATTCGGCATTATTGGTCTTATGGAGAATACGATTACTATGGTGATTTGGATGCCAATGGATACATTATAAGAGACGATGCATTTCAGGGGAATTCAAACTTTAACTTTAATGCATTTAATACCGATTTGATTTTTGCTTGGCAATTTGCCCCAGGAGGCTTTATTAATTTGGTTTATAAGAATGCTTTTCAAACGGACGACAACAATACGCAGTTTACTTATTTCAATAATCTTGGGACAGTTCTTGATGCAGGCCAAAGAAATACAGTAACCATGAAACTTGTATACTTCTTTGATACGGTTTCTAGTTATAATAAGCTTTTCAAGCAGAAAAGCAATTAAAGTATTATTTAATAACACTTATTAGAGATTCTAAGACATTTAACTTGATTAAGTTTCTGCGAATGGAAAAATGATTTTAGCTTATCACAAGTTTTATAAATATCCCATAATTTGGTAGGTGTAGTAGCCAATTATTTCATGAAATAATACGCCCCATTTACTTAAATAAGTTGATTGTGGCACTATGTAGTCTTCGATAGATATGGTTTTTTGTTTCAATTTTTTTAAATAAGGATCAACCTGTAAATTATTTTTTTGAAAACATGCTATAGCCCTTCTATAGTGAAAGTCCGAGGTAATTAATAGACAGCTAGGGGTTGATTTATGATTTGCTGAAATTAATTCAGCAGTATAAGCAGCATTCTGGGAAGTATTTTGAGATTTGGTCTCACAAATAATATCGGTTTCCGGAATTCCTATTTTCCTTAGGTATGATTTCAAATATTCGGCTTCAATAATTTCTGATTGAAGACTTCCTGAAGCTCCAGTGATGATAATTTTATTTATGACATTGTCTTGATACAATTTTACTGTATAAAGCAATCGATCTGAACTTTCACCAAATTTAATATTTTCATTGGTAGAGCTGAGGCTTATCATTCCACCCAAAAGAATTCCATAATCGTATTTTTTCTTAAGTTGAACGGGTTTTACTCCCCATTGATTAAATGCAGTTTGATAGATAAAACCATTCGAAAATAATAACAATAGAACAAAAGATATAAGAAGATATCTTCGTCTTTTGTATTTTGCTCTTACAAATAATCCAAGAATAAAAAAGGCAGTAATAAACACCAAAGGATCCGCAATAAACGCTACTATTTTTGAGAAGATAAAAAACAAAGTCTATTTTTTTACAAAGCTAATACTTTCCTGCACTTCCAAAACGGCAATCAACTCCTTTATAGCTTGCTTTGCAAGATTCGATAGACTTATTTGAGGTTCCACCGACAATTAAAAGAACATGTTTATATTTCATTTCTGAAAGTTTTATCATTCTTTTAATCTAGAAACTACGTGGAAACATGGTTGTTGAATTTCAGTTAAGGCCCAGCATTTATTTTCTTTTTTCTTTTCATAAATTACTTCTGCAAGAATTTCTTTTAAATAATCGACATGACAAGGTTTTAAATTTACGGATCTATTTGAAAAACGGCTATATGTTATATCGAAGCACTCTCCATAATAGTGAGCACTTCTTTCTACAGCATTCCCATTTACACCTGTTAATCGCTTGACTGATTCTTCAGTTCTGGTAAGCGAAGTAACAATAAACTTAGTGTCTTTTAATTCTGTATTTTTTGTTTTTTCATTAAAGCTTTCACCTATTTCATTTAATAAAAGTATTCCCTTTTCAGTAAGATAGGGGTAGCTATGTGTCAAGTTATCAATCTTAAAACTGTTGGTACCACTTACTTTTTTTAAGTCCTTACTTAGAAGTATATCCTTTTCATTGGCGCACTTTGGTACTCCATT